>Ga0315912_10000192_pt1 | contig 136586 bp, 139 predicted proteins | sample VfabasoilMG_FD_204469 | JGI IMG/M metagenome (GOLD analysis project Ga0315912, IMG submission 204469) | Garden soil microbial communities collected in Santa Monica, California, United States - V. faba soil | ecosystem: Environmental > Terrestrial > Soil > Garden | place: USA: California...
GTCGCTGATCGTCAAGGAGCTTCTCGCCAATTGGCGCGACCGTCGCAATCGGATCATCCTCCTGATCTCGCCGATGATCCAAGTGCTGATCTTCTCCTTCGCCGCGACGCAGGAGGTGAAGAACGTGCCCCTTGCCGTGTTCGACGAGAACCGTAGCGTCCTGTCGCGCGAGCTGATCTCGCGATTTGAAGGCTCGCCCCAGTTCTCGCAGGTCATACACCTCCAGGGCGTACCCGACATTGTACCGACGATCGACTCCCGCACCGCACTGGCGGTCCTGCACATCGGGCAGGATTTCTCGCGCAGGCTTGCGGATGGCCGACCGGCTCAGGTCCAGCTCCTTCTTGACGGCCGGAGTTCGAACGCTGCGCAAATCATTCAGGGCTATACGGTCGAGATCGTAGATCGTTTGAATGCGGAGATCGCCCAGCTCGGCGGTTTTCGCGGTCCACCAAGCATCGTCGTGGCGCGCACCTGGTTCAATCCGAACTCGGATACGCTCTGGTCAACCGTACCAGGCCTGTTTGCGGTCCTGACGACGACCGTCGGCATGATGGTATCCGCCCTGTCAGTCGCGCGGGAGCGGGAGCTCGGGTCTTTCGAGCAACTTCTCGTCTCACCGCTGACGTCATTAGAGATCCTCGCCGGCAAGGCCGCATCGGCGCTGCTGATCGCTGTCGCCGAAACCACGATCATCATGCTGATTGCGATGTACGTGCTCGGCGTCCCGATGGAAGGATCGATGGTGCTGCTCTATGGCGCGATGATCGTCTATCTCCTGTCCATCATAGGGATCGGACTGTTCATATCGTCGCTCTCTTCGACCCAACAGCAGGCCATCATCGGCGTCTTCATGTTTCTTGCCCCAGCGATACTTCTTTCCGGATATGCGACCCCCGTCTCGAACATGCCAGACTGGCTGCAGACACTCACGCTTGTGAACCCAGTTCGCCACTTCGTCGTCATCGCGAAAGGCGCATTCCTGAAGGACCTGCCCGTCGACGTCATCGCGGCTCACCTCCGGCCGCTGGCCCTGATTGCAGCGGCGACGCTTACTGCTGCGGCTTGGCTCTTTCGGTACAAGACGGCGTAGGTGTCTCAGGATTTGTCAGAGCCACAGGTCGACATTGGTACCTCTCAGGCAACTCGCGATCGGTCCATTGGAGAACCCTCGGACAAAGTCTGGACAAGCGCGCGCGGGTGAGCTCTATGTCGAAAAAGCCAAAGCTCGGCAGAGTTCGCCTGGTGACCGTCGGCGCTTAAGGCAATGAGCTCCGCAATAACTGAAGCGGACGAGAACCTGTCATGTGCTTTTCGGCAGAAGCCAGCTACACGGCAGCCGCGGTCCTTTTGTCGGCCGGTGGTATCGCGGTCCAAAGAGCCTACCAAACCAATCGCACCTTCTTACCGCTCGCTGTCCTCCCGGCGCTCTTTGGTTTCCAGCAGCTGTTCGAGGGCCTCGTGTGGACCGGCAATGCGCTTTCGAGCGACGAGATGGTCGCGCGCTATTCCATGGCCTACATGTTCTTTTCTTGGCTCGCTTGGCCGGTCTGGGTGCCGTTCTCGACCTACTTTCTTGAGCCGTGCCGCCGGAGATACCTCTATCTGCTCTTCGCTATTTTGGGCGGCATGGTCGGCGCCATGCAGTATTTCCCATACTTCGCGCATGAGGGATGGTTGGTCACGAAAATCCTTCCCAATGCGATCAGCTATCAAGGAACGGTGCTCTTTGACTACATTATGCGGCGCGAGCTGACCTATGCGATATATCTCTTTGTCATTGTCGTTCCGCTGCTCACGTCGTCGAACCGGCGTGCCCAGGTGTTTGGCCTGCTGATCTCGCTGGTGGCCATCGCGACCTATCTCTTCTTCCAGTTCGCCTACATCTCAGTGTTCTGTTTCGGCGGCGCTCTGATGTCGCTCTATATCGTTCACATGATCTTTAGCGAGGCCGAGCCTGCGGGAAGCGCCAAGGCAATTTGTTGAAGAGAGGCGATCTGGCGCACGGGCATCGCATCCACTCTGTTGCCGCGGACAAGCATGGCCTGCGATCAAATCAAGGCGCGGGAGGTCGTTTTCACGGTTCATGCCTGGACCGTACCCCACGATTGCCTGCCGGTTCGTCCTTCGCTCGCCGTAGGGAATATGCCGCACCGTCATATTGGGACTGCGGCTGTATGCGGGTGTGCGATATGCGCTGGCACCACTTGTTCAGGGACATAGGGCGCCTAACGTCTCCCTCGAGATCGAGACTGACGTGGTGTAGGGGGCATGCTTCTCAGCTGCTCCGGCGTTCTGCGACTGATGTCCCGTCCGTTATCCTGTCGCTCGGGTGCAGCACGACTTGATCGCCAACTGAAAGACCGGAAAGCACTTCCGCCAACCGGCTGTTGCGCTGGCCTATTTGGACAGGCATCGTGCGTGCACGCCCATCTCTAACGGCAAAAACGGCCCAGTCGTCACCTTTGCGGAAGAGCGCGCTCACGGGCACGGTCAGGACGTTCTCAGCACTCCAGATGGTGACGTGAACGATCACCCGGAAATCGTGTCCAAGCTTCGACCAGGCTGCGGGAGGGTCGACGAAATCAATAATCGTTCGCACCCGCTGCTCCTCGACGCCGAGTGCGGAGACCTTGAGGAAACCGGCGGGATCGACGCGCGTCACACGTCCGCTGAGAGGAGGCCCGCCCCAGCCGTCGATCTTTACCGGCGCGTCTGTCTTTATCTGGACTGCGTCGGTAGACAGCGGCTCGGCGACGACCTCGAGGTCGTGCGGGTCGCCAATTTCGATGAGCGGCGTGCCGGCGAGGACCGGCGCTTCGCTGTCCTGGATGATCTTGAGCACACGACCGGTAACAGGCGCCTTGATCTCAATACAGCAGCCCGGATTCGTCGTCGTGGAGACGCTCGCGGGATCGATCAGGCGGGCAGCTGCAACCGCTTGCTCGCTGCGCCGAACCTCGAGCTGCGCCTTCGCACTCGCCAATGCGGCTTCGTTGGTGTCAACGTCCAATTTGGCCTTGTCCAGTGCCTTGGCGGAAATCGTGTCCGTACGCGCAAGCGACTGGGCTCGCTTGAGGTCGTCACGGGAAAATTGCAGAGCTGCCTCGATCCGCCGCACCTCGGCTTCTGCCAATTTCACGGCTGCCTCGGCGGCGGTTGCTGCGGCCTTGAGCTCTTCGCGGGTGCGGACGTCGAGAAAGCTCGGTGCCGTCGGCAGCATGACGGCAACGACCGTCTCGTTGGCCGTCACCTGATCTCCGACGTGGAGCGAGCCTCGCTCCATTCCAATGGGGTGAGAAATTCTCAGGACCTTGCCGAAGATCGGTGCGACTACAGTATAGACGTGGCGCACGCGCGTCTTGGCTTCATCCTCGACGGTGACCTCCATCGGCCCGCGCGCCACCACTGCAATATCGACGGGTATCGGCTGCGGCCATGCAAACCAGACGACGCCGGCAATTGCCGCTCCGGCCACGATGGCGCCTACTGTTCGCTTTAGCCACATTGCACGCATGGAGCTAATCCCTCGTCTTGAGAACGGCCACAAGGTCCAGCTGGCCAACTCTCTGGCGAACGACAAGCGCCGAAAGCAAGGCCGCTCCGAGAACGATGGCACTGGACAGCACGTAGGTGGAATGGTCCACGACCAAACGCACGCGCATCAGCTCTCCAGCCAACTGCGTTTTCATGATCCACGCCAAGCCGTAACCGATCACCCACCCCGGCGGCTGGGCGAGCAATGTCAAAAGAGCAAGCTCGAGGAGAAGGATGCGCAAGACTTCCCCGCGCGTGAACCCGAGCACACGCAAGCTCGCCAGCTCGCGCGCGCGCTCAGAAAGCGAGATCCGCGCACTGTTATAGACGACCCCGAATGCGATGATTGCGGCAAGCGCCGTGTAGATGCTCGCCATCGTGGTAATGAGCAAGGCAACGACTTGGCGGAAATTCTCGAGCGAGAGCCGTTGTAGACCCATGGCGCTGACCGTGGGCATCCCCTTCACGGCGCCGTAGAGCAGGTCGGCATTCTTCTCGTCGAAGCTCAGGTTTACGCTGCTCACGGCCGGCGCCTCGCGCATCAGGCGCGAAAGGGCGTGGGAGTCCATCATGCCCTTGATGCCGAAATAGTCCTCGACCAGAGCGGCAACGGGCAGCGGCACGGTTCTGCGCTGGCCCTCGAGGACATCGATTTCGACCATATCGCCCACGCGCGCGTCGAGGATTGCGGCCAGCATGCCGGAGATTGCGAGACCGCCCTCAGGCAGCTCGACAGGGCGCAGGTCAACGTCGATGATGCGCTTTAAATCAGCCTCGCGCGGTCTGCCGCTGATCAGAATCCGGCGCTCGATGTTTCCCTTGCGGATGCGGACAGGCACTTCTCGATAAGGCTCGGCGGCAAGAACACCCGGAAGCTGCATCACCTGATTGACGACGTTGTCTCCCCGCTTCTCGACGAAGGTCAAGGTTGCGTCTTGCCGATCCGCCAGGAAGTAGGTCACGTCGATCAACTGCTCCATGGTTCCCCTCGTGAAAAGGGACACCACGAGTATGGCCACTGCGAGCGCCATGCCGAGTGTTGTGAATGTGGCCCGCACGGGATGATGGGCAAGATTGCGCAGCAGCATCATTGTCGGCTGCGAGAGGAGCCGACCAACGGCAACCCGGGAGGGAAGGACGTGATGGAATTGCGGGGGAGCGGGCGGCTGCATAGCAACGGCAGGGGGTAGCCGAACCACATCGCGCAGCGCATGAACCGCGCCCAGGACCGCGGCGACGAGGCTGAGTGCCGCCGCAGTGAGGTAGAGGTCGGGAGTCTGGATGAAGATGAGAAAGGGGAAGCGAAAGAAATCACCGAATATCCGCGTGATATACGCGCCGAGCCACATGCCGGCCACGCTACCGATGGCGATGCCAAGCATGACGATGACAATGACGAACTTGGTGTAGTGAAAGGCAATTGTTGAGCTGCGGTAGCCAAGCGCCTTGATGAGGCCGATCTGCTCGCGCTCAAGGGCGACGATGCGTCCGAGCGTGATGTTGACCAGGAAGGCCGCAACCAGAAGAAAAATCGGCGGCAGCGTCTGACTCATGTTCTTGAGCATGTCGAGCTCGTGCTCAAGCCAGGCGTGGGAGGTCTGGTCCTTGCGGCCATAGGCCGATCTTCCCCCGTACTTGTCCAATATTGCGTCGAGACGCTGGATCACCTCGCGCTCGGAGGCGTCCCGCAGGAGCTTGAGGTTCACCGAGGAGAATGCGCCCTCGAGGTCATAGGCATTGGCGAGCGTCTTTTCGGACATCCAAATTATGCCGAACCGGCGGTCATCCGGCATAATGTCGCCCGGGCCCACGGCGAAGATAAACTCAGGGGAAAGGGCGAGCCCTACTATCTCCAGCTCGCGTTTACGGCCATTCAGGATTGCCGAAAAGCGAGCGCCGGGCGCGAAGCCGTGTGCCTTGGCAAAGCTCTCACTGACGACGACCTCGCCATCCTTGTTAGGCTCGGGCAATCGGCCCGCCCGCAGATAGAGATGATTGAGGATCGGCTCTCCAGTTTCAGGCAGCGAAATGAATTGTCCGGTGGCGGGTTCGCGGTAGTTCGGAATGTCGAGGAGCGCGAGCTTGGCGATGCGCGCGTCCACCGCCGCGACGCCCGGAATTTCCGCAATGCGTTCGACGAGCGTCTTCGGGGCTCGTTTGACCACAGCGAAGATGTCGGCAAAACGGTAGCGCTCGTAATAGGCGAGGCGGGTCTCGTCGAGGGACCGGTAGGAGCCGACAGCCATCACAAGCGTCGCCGCGCCGCCGGCAATCACGAATGCGATCGCCAGCGCCTGCGGCCAGAGCCGGATGAAGTCGCGGAACAGCTTGATGTCGAGGGCGTGCATTGCGCTTACCAGGTGATCTCGGCCGCGGCGCGGCGGGTTTCGTTCTTGCGGATCCTCGAGATTTGGCCATCGGCAAAAAACAGCACGCGATCCGCAACGTCCTGAATGCTGGCGTTGTGGGTGATAATGAGTGTCGTCGTCCCGATCTGCGAATTCACTCGCAGCAATGCCTCGATGACGCGAATACCGGTCTTTGAATCGAGAGCCCCGGTTGGCTCGTCACACAACAGAACGTCGGGCCGCTTGGCGATGGCGCGTGCGATCGCGACGCGCTGCTGCTCGCCTCCTGAGAGTTGCGATGGGAAATGGTCCATGCGCCCTTCAAGGCCCACGAGCGCCAGGGCTTCCTCGGGACGCATAGGATGCTCGGCGATCTCGGTGACCAGCGAGACATTCTCGTAGGCCGTGAGGCTCGGCACGAGGTTGTAGAACTGAAATACGAAGCCGACATGCTGGCGGCGATAGGTGGTGAGCTCCGGGTCTTCGAGCGCAGTGAGCTCCGCATCCTTGAAGAACAACCGACCGCTTGTCGCGCGATCAAGACCACCCATAATATTCAGGAGTGTCGACTTTCCGCTGCCGGAAGGACCGAGTAAAACAACCACCTCTCCGGCCCAGATTTCGAGGTCGAGCCCGCGCAAGGCGCGGACCTCCACGTCGCCCGACGTGTAAACCTTCGTCAGCGCTTCGGCGTTGAAGACTTTGTCCTTCATCATGGCCGCCCCAGGATGAAACCCGGTTCAACCCGGTGGCCGAAGACTACGGCCATTTCCGGAGACGACCAGATTCATGGCGCTGCCGCGTGGCCTTCGCCAATGACCGAAATCAAGGCTGAGCCTGCAAGTTGCGCGGGGTGAAAGCTCTTGTCGGCGGATCGCTTCGGCCTGTGCCGGTCAATGGAATGCGCCGATACTCATTCCGCGATCTCATTCCACTGGCCAAAACCAGATCTCAGCGGCTCCCGCGTAGTTCGAGTAGTAGCCCAGCCAAGAGAACCACTCCATCAGCCACTTGGCGGAGGAGCGATAGCCGTTCCAGACGTCGATGTGATCGCCCGTCGGTCTGTCACTGTCCGTCGAGCGGCGCCAGTAGTCCTGAATGTAGATGATGCCGGTGCGCCCAAAGAGCTTCGGGTAGTACTGCGCCACGTCAGTGCCCCTCATTCTCTCGATCGGGCCCACGCCGGCGACAGACGCGCGCGCGATCGCGTTGGCGAGCTGATTGGCATTGATGAAGTGCATCTGCTCACGCGGGTGGACACCGCACTGCGTGACGCCCCCGAGCTGGGACGGCTGCATCCCTGCACGCCTCAGCGCGACACCCATGCGAATGGCGCATTGGTTGGGAAAGACCGGGAATCCCTTGCGAACGAAATTTCCTTCGAGATTAGTCAAGTCATAGGGAGCAATACAAGGAGTCTGCACGCTCTCGTTGATCGGATGTCCGCGCCAGAGATCGTTGAATTCGATCATCGAACGCTCCCAGTCTTGCGGCGCGGTACGGACATCCATCGGCTCACGGCCGCGGCTGCAAGGCGAAACTATAGGCCATGTCGAAGCCGGTTGGCTACGCGTAGACGCACGGGCACATATCTGTAATCCCGCAGAAGAGGCAGCCTTGCTGGCCTCTACGCCTTGCGTCTTGACACTATCGACCGCTGGCGGCGGCGTTGACCTCGATCAACCGAAGCGCCTCTGGCGAGAGACCGTTGCGAGTATGCCAGGTCCGGCTATCGTGCCACCGTCACAGGGCAATGGGCGCGGAAGACGACATCGCGCGAGACAGACCCCAGCATGAGCCGCGAAACGCCGCCCTTTCCGCCCGTACCGACCACGATGTGATCGACGTCGTTGTCCTCGGCGAAAACGACGATAGCGCGGGCCACATCGCGGCTTTTCACGCTGGCGGTCTTTGCCTCTGACACTCCTGCCTTTTTGGCGGCCGCCGTTGCGCTGTCGAGGACACCCTTCAGATCCGCGTCCTCCCACAGATAGGCAGAAATTCCGCCCCTCCCATGGCCACCTGCCAGCTCATTCACGGCAAGGAGGGTGAGCTCCGCGCCCATCGCATTCGCCAGTTGCGCCGCCAGAGCGACCGCGGTCTTGGAGTACTCGGTATCATCCACTGCGCACAGAATTCTCTTGGCCATATCGTTCCTCCACCTTGTCACAGCATCGCGTCTTATGATGCTTCCGGCACGCGCGCTTGCTTACTTACCCATCAGCGGTCAGTCGTGGTCGCCGGGCTCATGGTGGCGACCGCGATCTCTTGCTCACCCGCGTCACGCCCAGGGGGCGCAATCTCCTACCTATTTGCATTCCAGGGCATATTTGGGCATTTCCCATTTTCATGCCGAACAGCATACACGGCTGCCTTAGGCGGATAGACCCACATGAGATGGGTCCCGGCCTGAGTTTTGGCCTGCGCCTGGCCGACAATACCTGTGGCTGCGAGCGTCGTTAGCGCCAGAGCGGCAATGAAAGACTTGATCATAGTCATCTCCTGAGCTTGTGTTTGTTGCGACTATGTAGATGAATTCGCATTTGGTGCGCGTTCGGTTACAGGCGGCACAAAAAAAACGCTAGGTTGGGGAATGACCGCTAAGGGGTGCTCACGGCTGCAAGAGCGCACCCACGGTTCCACTGTAGGCGTCAGAGGTGCCGCTGCCCTTGCTTGCCTGAAGGGATCTAATTCATCCGGCCAGTTTTCAGTCCGTCTTATGCGATGCCATCTGTAACCGGAGACGCTGTGCCAACGAATATGCAAGAAACGAGCGGGCGCATGGCGGCCAATGAGGTCGAGCTGAAGAGGTTGATGGTCGCCGGGTTGGCGGGAGATGCCATTGCTTACCGCACGCTGCTCGATCAAGTGAGCCGACATTTGCGCGGCCACTTCAGAGCGAAGCTGACGAGGTACGGTCGGGGAGTGACAGAGGCTGAGGACTTGGTGCAGGACGTGCTAATGGCCATTCATACCCGGCGCCACACATACAATCCAGACGAGCCCTTTACGCCCTGGATGTACGCCATTGCCCGCTACAAGCTCATTGACCATTTGCGTCGAACAGAGGGTGCCCTGGCCGATGTACCCCTCGACGATCTCGGCGAGATTACAGCTCAGGACGAAAGTGTCAGGGTGGAGAGCGGACACGATCTGCAAAGGCTTCTGGGGGAGCTTCCCGAAAAGATGCGGCGCGCCATTCAATGCGTGAAAATCGAAGGACTGAGCGTCGCGGAGACTGCCAAGCGCTTTGGCATGTCGGAATCGGCGGTCAAAGTGAATGTGCACCGCGGCTTGCGGGCCTTGGCGGCTACAATGGGGCGCGAGGACAAGACGTGAAGACGGACGACCTGATCAGGATTCTCAGTACCAACGTCGAACCCGTTCACCGCCGACAGGTCGAGCGGGAGGTAGCGGCGGCCGTTGGCATTGGGACGGCAGCGGCTATCGGCGCTGTGTTGATCACGAGCGGATTCCGAACGGATGTCACCGACGCGCGGGCGCTGGCCTTTCTGCTCTTGAAGCTCGCCTTTGCGGTCGGCATCATAGTTACGGCGTCAATGTGTCTGGTCAGGCTCGCTCGTCCGGGGGGCGAGAGAAGAACAAGGATGGCGTGGGTTGGCTGGCCCTTCGTCGGCATTGCGCTCCTTGCAGCGATCAGTCTCGTGCTGGCACCCCTTTGGCACTGGCACAACATGGCGATGGGCGTCGGATGGCTCGAGTGCATACTGTCGATTCCTCTCATCGCTGTCTTGCCGTTCGGGGCGGTGGTCTGGGCGGTGCGCAGAATGGCGCCCACAGACCTCACGCGCGCAGGCGCGCTTGCTGGCCTCATTGCAGGAGGGATAAGTGCGGCCGGTTACGCCCTGCATTGCACAGATGACTCGCTGCCGTTCATTGCAGTCTGGTACGGCGGCACGATTGTTCTTTGCACCCTAGTCGGCGCAGTGCTGGGTCCCCGTCTTCTCCGCTGGTGATAGCAACAATCTCTCGGAAGAGCGCATCGATACCAAAGCCGATGCGGACGCATTATTCCGGACACATCAATGCTGATGCTTGTGGCCTGCCGCGGCACTCTGTTGTTCCAGGCGCTGATACTCTTCAGATGTCATGTCTGGAAGCTGCTTCACGAACGCGATGATGCTCCAAATTGTCTGATCGTCGTGCGTCAGACCGAAGGCAGGCATGCCCGTCATGTTGATCCCATTCTTCACGATCCAAAATAGGCTTCCGCTGTCCCACTCACGCGCCGCCACTGCAAGATCTGGGGCGCGGGGACGGAGTCCCTTGCCTACCGAGGCACGCATCTTGCCCGGCGCGCCGTGGCACTGAGCACACATGGCGCTAAACTCTTCGACACCGGCTATGACCTGCTCGTTGCTGAAGCTTTGGGGGGCAACAATTTCGGACGACCTCATGGCAACGGAGCGTCGCATTGTCGTGTGGAGAAGCCATTCGGTGACAGGATTGTCGGGATTAGTGGCCGCGACGTTGTAAGCGCCGCTCAGTATCACGACCCCAGCGCCGATCAGTAGCAGCAGAAGCATGGCGACAAGACCACCGACAAACTTCAACATGCACGTCCCTCTTTGCGAGGCCCCAGGCCGGTACTATCCGCGGCCTATCTGGCCATCAGTGAACCAATGTAGGCGGATCGCAGAGGATCGTCGAAGGAATATGCGTAACGCATGATCTCAAGATCCGGCTTGTTACACGCTGTTACCAAATCCGCACCTCAACGGCCGTTGCAGGTCTTAAGTTCATGAGCGCGCGTTCGACTCGCAGATGCGTGATGCAGATCCCGCCCGAAATGGTCATCGCCGGTTGGGTGGGGTTGCCGCGATCGCTGGTGCTCCCTCCACGCACGCATGCTTGCGCGGAAATAGTGTTCTTGCGTGCGCTGAAGTGATGGCCGCGGGGAGGCTCTCTCGTGATGGAAAGGCCACAACAGATCTGAAATTCTGCCTTTAGTCGGGCGATATAGTTTCCAAGCTCTTGGGAATGTGACCCGAATCAGAACGATCGAGGGCAGGGCCCCGGAGAAGGAAAAAATGCTAGCGAGGCTGTTGGTCATCACTACCGCTGTTTTTCTGCTCGGCGGGTGGCGTGACCCGGTTCCAAACTGGCCCTACTCGGGACCAATGCCGGATCAGCCGGCCAGCGTGCCACCAACGCATTACGACCCGGTTTTGCGTGGAACTCAAAGCTTCCGGCCAGTGGAGCCGATGCCGTGGGGTGACGTGAACCGCCGTGTGGCTCCGCCGGAAGCGGCTCCGGCACCCGCACCGGCGAAGCCCGGCGAGCAATCAGCCCCGGCGCCCAGCGAGGGCTCGCCAAGCGGGCACATTGGACACGAGGGCCATTGAAGCCTCGCCTCGGGGGAGGCGTATTTCGAGGGACGGGGGGAGACGGATGGAAAGCAGAGCCATCTATTGGGTTCGCCGAGTGCGAGGATGCTGCCCTGTGTTCGCGACATTGACGGTATCAGCGTTGATCAGTGCCTGCGCGAGTTTCTCGCCCGACGGCGGCATGTCGTTTGTCCAGGATCAGGCAGGCGGCGAACTCGCCAAGGATGTCGTTAAGATCCGAAATGAAGGCGAGGCGGCTGCTGCTCAATTGCGGGTAAGCGCATTGCTTGCAAGACCCATGACGGCTGACACTGCCGTCCAGATCGCATTACTGAATAACCGTGGTTTGCAGGCGGCCTACAACGACCTCGGAATTTCCGAAGCGGAAATGGTGGAATTCAGTCTGCCGCCCGCGCCGTCCGTCTCCCTTGCCCGTCTGACCGGCACCGGACTTGAAATCGAGCGGCAGATTCTCCAAAACGTGTTAGCTCTGCTGACCCTGCCGCGCCGCCGTGAGATCGCGGAGGACCGCTTCCACCAAGCTCAGGTGAGTGCGGTAGAGGCAACGCTCCGCACGGCTGTCGACGCCCGGCGGGCCTACTACCGCTCGGTCGCAGCAAATCAAATCGTACGCTTTCTGGAACAGTCGCGAACCGCCGCTGAGTCGCTCTCGGACGTCGCCAAGAAGCTCGGCGAGACTGGCGCCTTCCCCAAGCTCGACCAGGCGCGTCAGCACGCGTTCTATGCCGAGGTCAGCAGTCAGTTGGCGCTGGCGCGCCTCAGGCAACGGGGTCAGCGAGAAAAGCTCAACCGTGCGCTTGGACTCTGGGGCCGGCAAACCAAATTTCGTCTCCCCGACAGTCTGAAGGGTCTGCCGGCGCCACCCAAATCTTCAGAGGATATCGAGGCGCTGGCAGTAACCTCGCGTGCCGACCTAGAAATCCAGCGCTTGGAACTGGTGATATTAGCTAAGGAATATGGGCTCACGCACGCGACCCGCTTTATCGATGTTCTTGAAATCAGCGGTCTGAGCCGTTTCGAGCGAAGCGACGACGAGCAGACCTCGCGTCGCGGCTTGGAGGTCGGCTTCCAAATCCCCATCTATGACTTCGGAGAAGCGCGCACGCGCCGCGCCGAGGAAACTTACATGGAAGCTGTCAATCTCCTGATCGAAAAGGCGGTCAATGTGCGCTCCGAGGCCCGCGAAGCCTATGATGCCTACCGCAGTGCATATGATATTGCACGGCATTTTGAAAAAGAGATCCTCCCGCTCCGTGAAACCATCTCGGAGCAAGAGCTCCTCAACTACAACGGCATGCTGACCGATCTTTTTGCGCTCTTGACCGACGCCCGTGCGCGAATCACCGCCAACGTCCAGGCCATTGAGGCTAAGCGCGACTTCTGGCTCGCCAAGGTCGACCTGCAGGCGGCCATCGTCGGTGGAGGTGGCGGAGAGAGTAGCGCCAGCAGGCCGGGAGGGACCACGCTTGCAGCAGACTCTGGGGGCGACTAGGACGCAAATTCTGGCGAGATGCATCGAAACGGTGATCTCAACGGATAAGGGACGCACGATCTGAGCAAATTCGACCGTGCCTATCGCGAGAAGCGTATCATGACCATCTCACGCAGGAACTTCATGGCCGCAACCGGCGGGCTTGCACTGATGAACACAAGTGTGGTGTCAGGGCGCGTCGCGGCGGCCGGGATCCCCGAGGCGCCGATCCAGACTTCGCCGCTGATGCAACCGCCGCTCGCTCCGGCGTCGGGTGCCGAGTATCAGCCCGTCGTGACGCTGAATGGCTGGACGCTGCCGTGGCGGCAAAACGGCGAATGGAAGGAGTTCCACCTCGTCGCCGAACCTGTCGTGCGCGAGATGGCGCCGGGTATGAAGGCTCATCTCTGGGGCTACAATGGCCAGTCGCCGGGGCCAACCATTGAGGTTGTCGAGGGCGACAAAGTGCGCATTTTCGTCACCAACAAGCTGCCCGAGCACACCACCGTCCATTGGCACGGCCAGATCCTCCCCAATGGCATGGACGGAGTCGGCGGGCTCACGCAGCCACACATCAAGCCCGGAAAGACATTCGTCTACGAGTGGCAGATCAAGAAGAGCGGCACCTTCATGTACCACCCCCATGCCGATGAGATGGTACAAATGGCGATGGGCATGCATGGTTTCTTCGTCGTACATCCGCGCGATTCCAAAGTGCGTCGCGTCGACCGCGACTTCGTATTCCTCCTCAACGCGTTCGACATCGAGGCGGGCTCCTACGTCCCGAAGGTCAACACAATGCTGGACTTCAACCTGTGGTGCTTCAACAGCCGCGTCTTTCCCGGCATCGATCCCATGGTTGTGCGCAAGGACGACAAGGTGCGGATCCGCATCGGGAACCTGACGATGACGAATCATCCCATCCATTTGCACGGTTACGAGTTCAAAGTGACGGGAAGCGATGGGAACTGGTTTCCTGAGTCGGCCCAGTGGCCTGAGACAACTGTCGATGTGGCCGTCGGGCAGATGAGGACGATCGAGTTTACTGCCGACGCGCTCGGCGACTGGGCAATCCATTGCCACAAATCGCACCACACCATGAATGCTATGGGCCACGACGTGAAGACCTATATCGGCGTCGATCAGAAGGACATCCAGCAAAAAATCCGCAGCGTGGTGAAGGGGGGCTACATGGCGATGGGTCAGGCCGGAATGGCCGATATGGGTGAGATGGAGATGCCTATCCCTGACAATACGCTCCCCATGATGACCGGCTTCGCGCAATTCGGGCCCGTCGAGATGGGCGGCATGTTTACGGTTGTCAAAGTGCGAGAGGGGTTGGACAGAAATGATTACAAGGATCCAGGGTGGTTCAAACATCCCGAGGGCACAGTCGCTTACGAGTGGAAAGGTGACCCCGGAAAAGCCGTAGAGGCACCGAGCGCGCCGGAGCCTTCGCATGGCGCATCGGAATCCGGCTCAAGAGAGATCGAGCTCAAGGCTGTCAAGCCGAAGGGCCACTCAGGACATTGAGCGGTGCTGAGTCTACCGAGCATTGCACCGACGGAACTAGTTACATGCAGTTACCAAATTCCCCTTTCGACACCAGGAACAAGTCACGGTTCTATGCGATACGTAAAATTATAGCGTCGGGGCAATGAGGTCACCTTACGCTTTTTGTCTTCGTGCTTAGCGCTTGGGTCGATGCAAGTGTGATCCCAGACCCAAAAGGAGAAGATTATCATGCGATACCTTCTGTCCGCTGCGATCGTCGTCGCTGGCTTGGCGATTTCACCAATGACCGGGGCTCTGGCCCACGAGGGACACTCACACAACCTTCCCGTGGTCGGCGGCAAGGTGACCAAGGTGGACGAATCGGCGGGCAAGATCACTATCGATCACGCGGCGATTCCCAACCTGCAGATGGAAGCCATGACGATGGTGTTCAAAGCCGCTGACCCGGCAATGCTGAAAGAGCTCAAACCGGGCGATGCAATCAAATTCACCGCTGACAAGGTGAACGGGCAGTTGACGGTCACCGAGATCGAGAAGGCGAAGTAGCCTCCCCGCAAAAAGCCAGTGCCCGCTAGCAAGGGTAGCGTCCGCGCTCTTGCGAGCGGGCTCTCATGCATCCAGTCGATGGGTCGACATCGCTCATTCGTATTCGACCCGATTATTCGCATTCCTTGGTTTAGGCCAATTCAGAACATGCGATGCCAGTCACCTGCCGCGCCAAAATAGATAAATCACAGCAATAATCACGGCGAGAAACAATAGGGGATAGGCGATGTGCATGGGCCCGGGCCACCATGGCCACTCGGTCATATGAAATCCGCCATGATAAGCAAACGGCAACTGGTGGCGAACTGCGCAGTCCCACACTGCAATTAAGGGCACACCGTATCCGCTTGCCATCATCGTGAGGCGCTCCTCTCTACGCCTTAGCGTCGTCGCTCGTCAGTAAACTGCAGCGAGAGGGTAAACAAGTTGATGAAATCGAGATAAAGCGCGAGCGCGCCCAAGATCGCCTTCTTGTCGACGTCTCTCAGCCCTTCGCGCCAGTCGAGCCAGCACCACCTCTCGATCCTCATTTCACCATCGGGGCGCCGGGACATTGACGCGGATCAACGTTCTGCGGGCCTTGCCCGCAGCGCACCATTTCAAATAGAGCCCACACATCGTAGCCGTTGTGGCGTCACCTCGGCGCGTGTAGCGTGCGAGTGTTGCGTTCGCTGAGTTCATCGAGGATTGGGCAATCCGGACGATCATCACCTTTGCAGGCATCGATCAGACGGCTCAGTACGTCGATAATCGTCCGATGTTCTTCCATGCGGGCCACGACAGACTGCCTGTGGCGCTCGGCCAGAGCCTTAACCTTACGGCTCGGCCGCTTCTTGTCACGCCATAACCAAAGCAACTCATCGATCTGCTTGATGGGAAAGCCAAGAGATCGAGCGTGCCTGATGAATCGTAGTTCGTGGACGTTCCGCTCATCGAAGGCTCTGTAGCCCTGCGCGTCCCTGCCTGCCGGGTGCAACAACTCTCTCGCTTCATAGTAGCGGATCAAGGTTGCGGAGACTCCCGAGAGGCGAGCCGCATCACGAATGCGCATTATCGTCAAAGCCTCTGCATTATGGGATTGCGCTTCCAACAGTTGGAAGGTTTAGCGTTCTTGAGATGAGCGACGGCCGGTCAATCAAGCACGGTCGGCAATGCTAAAGTCGGTCCTGTTACTGCCTGTTACCAAATTGGGGTCCAAGGATCGAATGGCGTTGACTGAGGTCAAGGGAAATGGCCAGTGCCCATCGCAGAATTTCAGCGCGAAGAGGAGATCGCCAACTAGCCGATTTGTCTTCGTTCGGTTGAGTGAGGAAACGATCATGGCAACTTCCATTCAATGGCCCGCCTGGGCGACGCGCTCGGTACCCATTCCCTTGGTAGCATTTGGCCTAAGTCTCAGTCTGTTTTTCGCCATTACGTTTGTCCTCTGCGTCCTATTCGGGCTGCTCGTGTCAGCGCGAGGAATTCACGAGCTGTTTGCGACGATCTTTCCCGGATTTGTTTGGCTGACCGGATCTGGGTTTCTCATCGGCCTTGGCGAGAGCTTCTTTTATGGCTGGTACACGGCGCTCCTTTTCGGGTGGCTGTTCAACTCTTTCGCGTCTGAGCGCGGGTAACTGGAGACTGTCATGGCCGTTGCAAGGAAGAAATCCGCGCTGACGAAACCGCTGATCGAGACTCCCCGACCCGGGTTGCCAGTTGCGTTGCCAGCGTATCACGCTGTCGCGCGCTCGTCGCACACGGCGCAGGAGAAAGAGCAGCTGCGCAATGAAGCTTCCGGCGCGGCCCCGTCTTTGTGGAACTCGGCCCTATCGTCTCCCTTCGATGTGCTCGCCTACCAGCGCGATGTCCTGGAGCGGACAATCCTGTTCTTCGACACCCTGCGCCGACGGGCAAACAACATGCTTGACCACGAGCGAGCTGGCCTCCCGCCTGCCCTCAACTTTAAATATGAGGTGCTGCTCGATGCCCGCCAGTTCGAGCGTCCCGCGAACTATGCGCTTCTGCGCATCACCGAGGTTGGCGAGGACTGCTGGGACGATTGCGTCGACCCAGCAAAGCCACCAGTGATCGTGCTCGACCCGCGGGCCGGGCACGGCCCGGGTATTGGTGGCTTCAAGCGCGAATCCGAGGTCGGCGTGGCGCTGCACACCGGCCATCCGGTCTATTTTGTCGTGTTCTTCCCCGAACCTTCCCCCCACCAGACGCTCGCGGACGTGCTCGCCGCGCTGCGGCGCTTTGTCGAAGAGGTGGCCGCCCGCCACGATGGCAAGGCCCCGGTCCTCTACGGCAACTGCCAGGCGGGTTGGGCGGCGACGCTTCTGTCGGCGGACTGCAAGGGTCTGGTTGGGCCTGCGGTACTGAATGGATCGCCACTGTCCTACTGGGCGGGCGAGGCTGGCATGAACCCCATGCGCGTCATGGGCGGTTTCGTTGGCGGCGTCTGGCTGACCCATTTCCTCGCCGATCTCAATCAAGACCGTTTCGATGGCGCCTGGCTCGTTCAGAACTTCGAGAATCTCAAACCCGGCAATGCCGTCTGGGACAAGTACGCCAATCTGTTCACCAAGATCGACACCGAGACCGATCGCTTCCTCGACTTCGAACGCTGGTGGAATGGCTTCTACCGGCTGAGCGGGGAGGAGATCGTATCGATCGTCGAGGACTTGTTCATTGGCAACAAGCTGGAACAGGGGCAGGTGCGGATCGACGACCACTGCACCATCGATCTCACCACCATAAAGAACCCGCTCGTGATCTTCGCCTCCTATGGCGACAACATCACGCCGCCGCACCAGGCGCTCGGATGGGTCCCAGCCGTCTATAATAGCACTGACGCCCTCAAGAAGGCAGGGCAGCGCATCGTCTATCTGACCAATCCGCACGTCGGGCATCTCGGCATCTTCGTCTCGGCCAGCGTCGCCCGCTTCGAGCACCGCGCGATTCTCGAGAACCTCGCCGAGATCGAGGCGCTCTCCCCCGGCCTCTATGAGATGAAGATCGACAACCCGACGGGCGACCCGGATTGCGAACGGGACCAGTACTCCGTGCGCTTCGAGCCACGCAACGTCGAAGACCTGCGCTTCGACTATCCGCGCAAGGCGTTTGAACGCGTGCAGCAGATCTCGGAGTTCAACGAGACCTTCTATCGCACGTTCATGAGGCCCTGGGTGCAGGTGATCGCCAACCCGTGGCTGGCGCATTCCATGCAGTGGCTGCATCCCATGCGGATGAAGAGCTACCTGTGGTCCGAGCACTTCCTGCCCTGGATGGGCGCCTTTGCGGTGCTCGCCGACGCCGTCGCCAAGGATCGGCATGCCGTTCCGGACGATCATCCGCTGATGGCGCAGGAGCGGCAACTTATCGCGCAGATCTCAGCTTTCTGGGAGACCGCGCGCCGACTTCGCGACGCCGCCCAGGAGCGCACGTTCACGAACATCTACGGTGAGTGACATGATCCCAGTTCTGCGCGCCTTTCTAAAGCAGATCGTGCAGCAAGGCACGCTTGACGTCGAGACGGCAGCCGGTACCCGCTTCGCGGTTGGCGACGGAACGGGTGACCGTGTCGCGATCCGCTTCGCGGATCGGGCGGCCGAGCGCCAGCTCGTCCTCAATCCGGCACTCGCGTTCGGTGAGCTCTTCATGGACGGCCGCATTGTCGTCACGCGCGGCTCGATCTACGACGTGCTCGCACTCGCGTCGTGCAATCTGGCTTTGCGGGACCCGCCTGGGATCGCCTCAGCGCTCACCAGGGTTCGCAACACATTCCGCTCGCTCAAGCAACGGAATAACGCGCGGCGCGCCAGGCGCAACGTCGCGCACCACTATGACCTTGATGGTCGGCTCTACGATCTCTTCCTTGATTCCGACCGGCAGTACTCCTGCGCGTATTTCGAGCGGCCGGACCAAAGCCTAGATGATGCGCAGCTCGCTAAGAAACGCCACATCGCTGCCAAGCTCTTCGCGGAGCCCCGTCAGCGTATTCTCGACATCGGGTGCGGTTGGGGCGGTCTCGCGCTCTACCTCGCCGAGCTCTGCGGCGCCGAAGTGACGGGCATCACGCTCTCCGAAGAGCAGCTCGGAATCGCAAAGGGGCGCGCGAAAGAGCGGAATCTGGCTGCGCGAGTCGAGTTCCGTCTGCAAGATTACCGAGCTGTCTCGGAGCAATTCGACCGCATCGTCTCTGTCGGCATGTTCGAGCATGTGGGTGTCGGCTACTACGGCGCGTTCTTCGGAAAGGCGGCCCAGCTCCTGGCTGACGACGGCGTAATGCTGTTGCACTCGATCGGACGCGTAGACGGGCCGGGCGCCACCAATCCTTGGATGGCAAAATACATCTTTCCCGGAGGTTATGTTCCAGCACTGTCCGAGGTGCTCCCTGCCATAGAGCGCGCGGGTCTTGTCGTCACCGATATCGAGATTCTGCGCCTTCACTATGCGGAGACCTTGAGAGCATGGCGTGAACGCTTTCTCGCGCGGCGCGAAGAGGCGAGGGCCGTCTATGACGAGCGGTTTTGTCGTCTTTGGGAGTTCTATCTTGCGGCCTGCGAATGCGCCTTCCGCCACTCGGGTTTGGTTGTCTTCCAGATCCAGCTCGCGAAACGACAAGAGGCGGTTCCGCTGACCCGCGACTACATTGGCCAGCGCGAGGCGGCGCTCAGGGCCAAAGAGTGTTGCCAGCCGGGCTTGAGAATCGCCGCCGAGTGAACGATGCAGCCCGGATTCTCGCTGAAAAGGGACCGATCGCATCGGGCGATTGGCCCGAAACAGAAGGAAGCAAACGATGGAATGGCTCGCAAGCAACTGGATCATAATCGCACTCGGCATCGCGATCTTTGCCCTGCACGGTTTCATGCATGGAGGGCATGGGCACGGAGGCGGACATGGCCGTCATGGTCAGCGAGGTGAGCGGCGCGACCCGGAACCGTTGCGCGAAGGAGCAGGGCTGCCGGCGGCGACCGGTGCGACGGCTCACGCGGGTCACGGCGACGCCCCCTCGCCTGAGCAAGGTAAGCGGCACCGCCACGGCTGCTGATCTCAATCCTTATTGAAGTGCAGAACTGACATACGAGGAGAAGGAACATGTCGAAAGCCACTAGCACACACGAGCACGCGTCACATGAGCCGAAGAGCCACGGCTGCGGCTGTGGCGGGTCCCATACCACTAAGGAGCAGAAGGCGCAGCCGGTTCAGAAGGAACAGGCCGTGCCGTCCAATGACCCCAAGCACCAACACGCCCATCAAACAGACGGCGACTCGGGTTGTTGCGGTGGCGGCAAGGCGAGCAAGTAGCTGACAGCTCGTTGCGACACAGGAGGATGATCATGACGAAGTCCATGAAGCACTTGTCGATCGCAACGGCAGCCGCGGGTTTCCTGGTGGCTGCAATCACGGGAGGACTCGCGTCGCAAGAGTCCGAGCACCCTCACCATCCAATGAGTGCCCCTGCGGCCGGCGCCGGGGATCCCCCGTGGCACATGATGCAAGGTGGTCCAGCACTGGGAACGATGGGCGGCAACTGTCCCACGATGGGCACTATAATGTACGGCGAAGACGTGCCCTCCTACAGCGAGGGCCGCCTGGCATTCCTCAAGACCGAGCTTGCGATCACAGACGCGCAGAAGGCTCTGTGGGACGCCTATGCCAACGCGTTGAGGGGTAATTTCCAGAGCATGCACGACATGCGGCGAACGATGAAGACCCCCATGTCGGATATGACACCAGTCGAGCGGCTCGATGCTCACCTCACAGCTATGCGCGGAAGGCTCCAGGCACTTGAGGAAGTGAAGCCGTCACTGGCTGCTCTTTACGCTGCATTGAGCGCAGATCAGAAGAAGAAGGCGGATGAGCTTCTCACGCAAATGGGTTGCATGATGTAAGGCAACTTCGCCGGATTGGCGCGAGCATATTGTTGAAGCGCTTGCTTCATGTCTACCGAGCAAGCTGGGAGACCATAGAAGCCCTTGAAAGGTGACAGGCCACATGCCGATCCACGCCGCCATACTGGTGATCAATTGCGGCTCGTCCAGTGTCAAGTTTGCGCTGTTCGCGGCTGATCAGACGATGCCGCAGCTATTCTCCGGCGCACTCGAGCGGATCGGGAGCAACGGCAGCCGATTTCATGCCAAGGATTCGATGGGCAGGGTCCTGTTCGAGAAGCAACCTTCGATCGAGAACCACAAGGCGGCTCTCGAGCTTCTGATCAATGCCGTCAAGGAACAACTCGCGGGTCGCCCGCTCCTCGCTGTTGGTCACCGCGTTGTGCACGGCGGAGCGGACTGTAATTGTCCGTTACCCGTGACGAGAGAGCTCGAGGCGCGGCTGCAGCGGCTCATCCCGCTTGCGCCGCTCCACCTGCCACACAGTCTCGCCGGCATAACTGCAGTGCGAGAGCTGCAGCCGGACCTGCCGCAGATCGCATGCTTCGATACGGCCTTCCATCACACCCTACCGCGGCTCGCGAAGCTCACGACCCTACCGCGCGAGTTTCAGGACGCTGGAATCCAACGTTACGGCTTCCACGGCCTCTCGTACCAGTATGTCGTCGATGCGCTCCACCAGGACGGCGTGGATGTCGAGCATGAGCGCATCGTTGTGGCTCATCTCGGAAACGGCGCCTCCATGTGCGCGCTTCGACATGGCCGGAGCGTGGAAACCACCATGGGGTTCAGCACATTGGCAGGCCTGATGATGGGTACGCGCTGTGGTGACCTTGACCCAGGTGCCGTTCTCTACCTCTTGACGGCAAGGAAGATGCCCACTGACGCGGTTCAAGAGCTGCTCTACGAGCACTCCGGTCTTCTTGGGGTATCCGGACTGTCGAGCGATATGCGTGAGCTCTTGAATCATCCCAAGGACCCAGCGGCGCGTGAGGCGATCGATCTCTTCTGCTATCGCGCCCGTCATCATCTCGGGGCACTTACGGCCGCGCTCGGCGGCCTCGACCGTCTGGTGTTCACCGGTGGCATCGGCGCCAACGCTCCTGTAATCCGCGAACGAATCTGCGACGGGCTCGCCTATCTCGGCATAGCCCTCGATCCCAAGGCGAACCGGGCGGGAGCCAAAACGGTCTCGGCGCCAAGGGCCTCCGTGACCGTGCAGGCCCTCGTCTCGAACGAGGAACGCATGATCGCGCGCCACGCCCTACTGCTAACTGCGGATCGGCTGACCGAGGTGGAGGCATGACACTCATGAGCCGGCACCCTGACAAGCTGCAAGAGCTCGTCGACAGCAGCAAGGGCCTGCGGCCTATTCGGGTCGCCGTCGTGCAGGCAGCTCAACGGGTGTTGCTCGACACGCTTCGCGAGGCGGCCGACCTCGGTCTTGTCGAGCCGACTCTTATTGGCGAGTCCAAAGCAATCCATGACCTTGCAGCCTCGGTCGGCATCCGCGTCGGACTGGACCGTATCATCGATGTGAAGGGCGACGCCGCTGCAGCTGCCGCCGGCGTCACGCTTGTTCGCGAGGGAAAGGTCGACGTGCTGATGAAGGGGCTTATGCATACGGACGCCTTGATGCACGCGCTTCTCGATGCGGAGCATGGCCTCCGCGTTCCGGGACGGCGAGTGAGTCATGCCTTTCTGTGTGACATTCCCTCGTATTCAAAGCTGCTTGTCATCACTGATGCCGCGATCAACATCGCGCCCGACCTCAACGCCAAGGCGCAGATCCTGCAGAACGCCATCGAGCTCTGTCATCTGCTTGGTGTCGAAACACCGAAAGTCGCTCTGCTGTCAGCGGTCGAAACGGTCAATCCGGCGATTGCTTCCACGATTGATGCTGCCTGCCTGTCTCTGATGGCACAACGCGGACAGATCACCGGTGCCGTCGTGGATGGTCCCCTCGCGTTCGATAACGCGATTTCGCTCAGGGCAGCGAAAGAGAAAGGCATAACGTCCAAGGTTGCCGGCGACTGCGACATCCTCCTCGTGCCCGATCTCGTCTCCGGCAACATCCTCGCGAAAAACCTCGAGTACCTCGCCGATGCCGTCGCAGCCGGCGTCATCCTCGGATTGTCCGCGCCAGTGGTCCTGAGCTCGCGCTCCGATGCAGCGCCGGCCCGCCTTGCCGCCCTCGCGCTCGCCGCGCTCATCCATCACCGAACCGCCCAGCTCGTCGTTCCAAATGCCGCTCCTGTCGAGCCGGCCCTTCAATGCGCGCCGCAGCCCGAGTCGGCATGTCATCCGCTACCAGGGTGAAGTGATGCAAGAGATGACGTCAGCACTTAACAAGAAGGAACCGGAGGCGCGGGAGCGGGCGCCCTTGTCGTTCGATCGCCCACTGCAAGCAGCAATCGCCCGCCTAACCGCAGGACTGTCCCCCGCGTCGTTGGGGCTTGCCTACGTGGACTGGGCGCAGCATATCCTCTTGTCTCCCGACAAGCAGATTGCGCTCGCCCACAAAGTGGCGGACAGCTGGCTCGCCTTCATCCGCTATTGCCCGCGAGCGTGCGCCGAGCCTGATTGTGAGGCGTGCATTCCAGCCGCAGCAGAGGACAAACGCTTCAAGGGCGAGGCGTGGCAGCAGTGGCCATTCAATGCGATTTCACAGGCGTTCCTATTTGCGCAGCAGTGGTGGCAGCACGCAACGACCGGCGTGACGGGTGTCTCCAGGCATCACGAGGACATCGTATCATTCGTCGCACGTCAAATGCTGGACGTGGTTTCGCCGGCGAACTTCCTGCTCACCAACCCCGAGGTGCTTGAGGCTACCTTTCGACAAGGCGGCATGAACCTCGTGCGCGGATCCTTCAATTTCCTTGAAGACCAACGACGCGTCGCTGAAGGGCGAAAACCTGTCGGTGCAGAGGCGTTTCAAGTTGGCCGCGCTGTTGCTGTCACGCCTGGAAAAGTCGTGGCGCGCAACCGCCTCATCGAGCTCATTCAATACGCGCCTGTGACGGAGAAGGTCTATCGTCAGCCGATCATGATCGTGCCGGCCTGGATCATGAAGTACTACATCCTCGACCTGTCACCGGCGAACTCACTGGTCAAGTATCTCGTCGAGCAGGGACATACGGTTTTCATCCTCTCCTGGAAGAACCCGAAGGGAGAGGATCGTGACCTCGGTCTGGACGATTACCGCCGGCTTGGCGTAATGGCCGCGCTCGAAGCTGTTTCGGCGATCGTCCCCGGCGAGCGCGTTCATGCCGCCGGCTATTGCCTCGGCGGGACGCTTCTCGCCGTCGCCGCCGCGGCGATGGCCCGCGAAAATGACGAGCGGCTAGCCTCGCTCACTCTGCTCGCAGCACAGACCGACTTCACGGAAGCGGGCGAGCTCATGCTCTTCATCGATGAGGCCCAGGTAAGCTTCCTCGAGGACCTGATGGCTGAGCAGGGCTACCTCGACACGAAGCAAATGGCGGGCGCCTTTCACCTCTTGCGCTCAAACGACCTGATTTGGTCAGCCATGGTCAAGAGCTATCTCATGGGTGAACGGCCGCCGATGTTCGACCTTATGGCATGGAATGCGGACGCAACACGCCTGCCCTATCGCATGCACTCGGAATACCTACGCCGTCTGTTTCTCAACAATGACTTGGCGGCTGGTCATTTCGAGGTTGACGGCCGGCCAGTCTCTTTACGCGACATTCGCGTGCCGATCTTTGCCGTGAGCACGATCTCCGACCACGTGGCGCCTTGGCGGTCCGTCTACAAGATCCAGGCCTTGACCGACGCCGACGTGACCTTCGTCCTCTCTAATGGCGGGCACAACGCGGGCATCGTGAATCCGCCGGGTCTTTCCAACCGCAAGCACCAGATCGCCACGCATAGAGAGAGCGAGAAGTATGTCGATCCCGACACGTGGCAGCAAAGCGCCGTGCATCACGAGCGCTCTTGGTGGCCGTGCTGGCAGGGCTGGCTGGTGAAGCACTCCTCGGATCAGGTATCGCCGCCATTGATGGGCGCCGCACATGCCGGCTACGCGCCGCTAGCCGACGCGCCGGCTATGTACGTCTTGGAGCCATGACAACGGCTATGAGCACGCTTGAGAGCCGCATAAGTTCACGAGACAGAGAGGCTGACCCGATCACGGTTGTCGGCGCAGGTCCGGCTGGCCTCGCTTGCGCGATCGCGCTTGCCCGAGCCGGTCGGCGTGTAGTGGTCCGCGAATGGCACAGCCATGTCGGTGCGCGGTTTCACGGCGACTTCCAGGGTCTCGAGAATTGGAGTGACGAGCGCGATGTCCTCGACGAGCTAGCCGCAGCGGGCATCAGGGCCGACTTTGATCGTCATCCTGTCTCAGAAGCAACCGCCTACGACTCCCAAGGTCTGAGCTATCGTCTGCGAAGCCAGCAGCCCCTTTATTATCTCGTCCGCCGCGGTGCCGAAAAAGGCTGCCTCGATCAGGATCTGCTGTGCCAAGCCATTGAGGCGGGCGCCGAGGTGCGCTTTGAGGACCGCTTGCACGAAATTGGTGGCACGGCCGTGCTCGCTATCGGGCCGCGCCTCGCCGATGCGATCGCCGTGGGTTACGTGTTCGAAACGGACATGGGCGACGGCAACTGGGTTGCCTTCGACAACAGTCTGGCACCGCTGGGCTACGCCTATCTTCTCGTCCACGCCGGCCGCGGCACGGTCGCGAGCTGCATCTTCACGGGGTTCAAGCAGCAGGCAGCCTACGTCGCGCGGACTGTCGCCTTCTTCAAAGACCGCGTCGATCTGCGAATGCGCAGCCCGCGGCCGTTCGGCGGGTTCGCCAATTTCCGCCTGCCGGACACTGCGGTCCAGGGCGGCCACCCGGTCGTTGGTGAACAGGCTGGTTTCCAGGATGCGCTCGCGGGCTTCGGCATGCGCTACGCCATGCGGTCGGGATTGCTCGCCGCGCAAAGCATCATCGAAGAAACTGATTACGAAGTCCTTTGGCGGCGCGACCTGCTGCCGCTCCTCCGCACGGGCACGGTCAACAGGTTCCTTTTCAACCTCGTGGGTGAGAGCGGCTGGCGACTTGCGCTGAGAATGCTCAGCGGAAGTGACGCCCGCCTAGCGCTACGCTGGCTCTACCGACCCTCAGCGCTGAGACGGGTCCTGTTTCCCATTGCGCGGCTCCGCTACCGGTCGCAGCTGCGAGACAGGAGCTGCGACCATGTCGACTGCCATTGTGTGTGGTGTGAATGCCAGTCCGAGGCCAAAGCCTTGGCTCTCATTGTCCCGAAGAGGGGCAATTCCACTCCCACGTTGGGAAAACAGAGGACCTGATGGAACGCATCGATCTCAAGGGACGGAAAGCGCTAGTGGTCGGCGTCGCAAATGCTGACAGCCTCGCTTGGTGGGCGGCCAAGCATTTCAAAGGCGCCGGCGCTGACCTTGCTATGACTTACCTGAACGACAAGGCGAAGCCCCACGTTGCACCGCTCGCCGCCGAGGTCGGCGCCGAAGTCTTCATGCCCTGCAACGTCTCCGTCCCGGGTCAGCTCGAGGCCATGGTCGAGGCTGTTAAGCAAAAGTGGGGACGCCTCGACATCGTCTTTCACGCCATTGCCTGGGCGCGCAAAGACGATCTGCACGGCCGGCTGACCGACTGCTCGGCAGAGGGCTTCGCCGAGTCGATGCTGGTGTCCTGCCACTCCTTTATCCGCATGGCGCACCTTGCCGAGCCTCTGATGGATCATGGCGGCAGTCTCATCACGTTGAGCTACTACGGCGCCGAGAAGGTGGTCGACCATTACAACGTCATGGGGCCGGTCAAGGCTGCGCTCGAGGCCTCGGTTCGCTACCTCGCTCACGAGCTCGGGCCGAAGGGCATTCGCGTGAACGCCATCTCAGCCGGCCCTATCAAGACGCGCGCCGCCTCCGGCATCGAGCATTTCGATGAGCTCCTCGCCGAGGCCGCAGCTAAGGCCCCCCTGCGGCGGACCGTCGACGCGTGCGAGGTCGGGCGAGTGTCCGTGCTGCTGGCGAGCGACTATGGCACTTCGATCACCGGCGAGGTCATCCACGCCGATGCGGGCTTCCACGTTGCCGGCATGGTGTTCCACTAAAGGAGTACGGCGATGATCCAGGTCAAAGACCCCGTATGTGGCAAGGAGTTCGATGTCGGTGACGCCCATGCGCAGGAGGACTTTCGCGGCTGGGCCTATTTCTTCTGCTCCGAGCGATGCCACCTGCGCTTTCTCAACCACCGCGATCGCTTTGTCGGTGAAGAGCAGGGGCGGAGAGCAGAATCTTCTCCTCCGCCTAAGGGTCGAGAGGCACACCGTGCATGAAGTCGGTCAGGCGTCACTCGTATCGCCGCCCTTGGAAATAGCCAACGGCGCACATGTCGGTGTGCCAATAGATGGCACGATATCCGTGCCCGACGAAGGGAGGCTCGTCATGGATAAGCTCAATCCACTTTCAGTCGGCTTGGCGGCGGCGGTCACGTTCGCCGTTCTCAATACGCTCTGTGCCGTGGCGATCGCGATTTGGCCGGATGGGGTCCTGGCATTCTTCAACTCATTCGCGCACGGCCTCGACCTGACCCCGCTCAAGTCAACGCAGCCCTTCAGTCTGTTCCGGTTCGTGTGCGGGCTGGCCGGCCTGGCGATCGTTGGTTTCGTGTCCGGTGCGATTTTCGCCTGGACGTACAATCTCGTTGCTCGTGAGTGAGACCCATGCTCAAGGTCACACGAGAGGCTGTGGACCCCGTATGCGGCATGACGGTGGCTGTTGATAGGGCAGCGGGAACCGCGGTGCATCATGGCAGGACTTATCACTTCTGCTCGTCCCATTGCGTGGCCAAGTTCAAGGCCAACCCAGACGCCTACGTTCGCGAGGACGCACAGCCTGCGCAGAATTCGGCGAAGGGCGGCGAGAGTGCGCGACCTGCCGAGCACCTGAAGGAGGCAGGCAAGGAGCTCGCCAAGGATCCCATTTGCGGAATGATGGTCGAGAAGACCGGAGCCGTTGCCGTCGGGCTTGTCGCTGAGCAGGGCGGACGCACGTATTACTTTTGCAGCCCTACTTGCAAGCATACGTTCGAAGATCCGGAGCGCGAGCTCAAATCTATGCGCTGGCGCGTCACGGTCGCGCTTACAGGCGTCCTCGCCCTCGCCATACTTCGCGCCGCCGCGTTTATCGCGCTCGCCGCAGGCGCGACGCTTCTGACCTGGGCGCCGATCCCAGCGCTGCCCTGGTTCACGTGGGGGGTGTGGCTGTTCATCTTGGTGACACCGGTGCAGTTCATCGGCGGCTGGAGCTTCTACAAGGGTTCCTGGGCGGCGATCCGCTCCCGTTCGATCAATATGGACTTCCTCATCGCGCTCGGCACCACGGTCGCCTACCTCTACAGCGTCGCTGTCGTGTTCTTTCCTCAGGTGCTGCCGGTCAAGGTCGAGGAGCGGGACGTCTATTTCGAGGTCTCTGCTGTGATCATCGCCTTTGTCTTGCTCGGCAAGTACATGGAGGAAATCATAAAGACACGCTCCTCGGCAGCGGTGCGCAAGCTGATGGACCTTAGGCCCGCCGTGGCTCACGTCATCCGCAATGGCCAAGAAGTCGAAATTCCCGCCGAGTCGATCATGGTTGAGGAAACCATCGTGGTTCGTCCGGGCGAGCGGATCCCAACCGATGGTGATGTGCTCGAAGGAGCCTCATCGGTCGACGAGTCGATGCTCACCGGCGAGTCGATGCCCGTGGAGAAGGTGCCCGGAGCCAAGGTTATCGGCGGTACGCTCAACCGCAGCGGCCTGCTGCACTTTCGCGCCACCCGCGTCGGCCGGGATACGGCATTGTCGCAAATCATCAAGCTGGTCGAGGAAGCGCAGTCGAGCACGGCCCAGGTGCAACGCATTGCGGATCAGGTGACGGCGTATTTCGTCCCCGCCGTTGTTGTCGTTGCGTTCCTCGCATTCTTTGGGTGGTGGGCGGCTGGCAACTTCCCGCAAGCTCTTCTCGCGTTCATTGCCGTCTTGATCATCTCCTGCCCCTGCGCGTTGGGCGTTGCGACGCCGGCGGCGCTCATGGTCGGCGTGGGCAAGGGCGCCGAAGCGGGAATTTTGATCCGCGGCGCAGAGGTCTTGGAACGCGCCAGGAAGATCAACACGGTCGTATTCGATAAAACCGGTACATTGACGCGCGGCGAACCCAACGTGACGGACGTCGTGCCCATTGGCGCCAATGACCCGGTGGACCTCCTGCGCTGCTGTGCGGCGGTGGAGGTTGGATCGGAGCATCCCCTCGGGGAGGCAATAGTTCGGGCGGCGCAGCACCGCAAGCTCGAACTGCCCGCCGTCAAAGACTTCGAGGCCATTGCCGGGCACGGCATCTGCGGAACGATCGAAGGCCGCAAGGTTCTGTTTGGCAACCGGCGCCTGTTCCAACGCGAGGGGATAGATGTCGGGCAAGCCGAAGTCGAAATGCGCCGGCTTGAACTGGAAGGAAAGACGGCGATGCTGCTGGCCGTCGACCGGCAGGTCGCCGGCATCATTGCCGTCGCCGACACATTGAAAGCAGAAGCAGGAGAAGCGGTGGCGGCCCTGCGTGGCGAGGGGATCGAAGTCGTGTTGTTGACCGGCGATAACGAACGCACCGCCAATGCCATCGCGCGTGAGCTCGGGATTGACCGGGTGATCGCCGAAGTGCTTCCCGCGGACAAGGCCAAGATCATCAAAGAGCTGCAGGGCCAAGGCAAAGTCGTCGCCATGGTCGGGGATGGCGTGAACGATGCTCCGGCGCTTGCGACCGCCGACATCGGAATCGCGATCGGCTCGGGCTCGGACGTCGCCAAGGAGACCGGCGGCATCATCCTCATCAAGGCCGACGTGCGCGAGGTTGTTCTCGCCATCCGCCTCTCACGCGCAACGCTGCGCAAGATCAAGCAGAACCTGTTCTGGGCCTTCATCTACAACACGGTCGGCATTCCGATCGCGGCGTTCGGCTTCCTCAATCCCATCATTGCCGCTGCCGCCATGGCGTTGAGCTCGCTATCGGTTATCGTCAATTCGGCACTGCTCAAGCGCATGAAACTCTCTTCGGTATGAGGAGCAGGGTGCATGCAAAAGCATACTATCATGGTGTTGTGTGCCTTGGTCATGGTGGCGCTCGCATGGCTTGCCTACGCCATGACCGGTCTGTCGGTGCTCACCATCTTCTTGGCACTCCTGCTGTTCGGTTGCCTGTTTTCAATGGCGTGGGCCTGGTGGATTGGGAACAGGTCGTTGCGCGCCCTAAACGAACCGGCGCCCGAGACCCGCGGCGTCACCATGGACTGGGCCGTCCCGTTCTACGATGCGGTCTGCGCATGGCTTGGGATCGACTCCCAGTTGCGGCACGAGACCTTGCGCCACGCCAACATCGTGCCCGGAGAGCGCATCCTCGACGTCGGCTGCGGCGCCGGCGTGCTGACGCGTCTCGCGGCGGCCGCTGCCGGACCGTCGGGAGGCGCCATAGGTATTGATCCGAGTCCTGGGATGATTGCGGTCGCACAACGCAACGCCGCTGCACAGGGGAGCTTGGCCGGCTTTCGCCTCGCCGCCATCGAGGAGCTGCCCTATCCCGATCGGTCGTTCGACGTCGTGCTCTCGAGCTTCATGCTGCATCATCTGCCGCCCGACGTGAAACGCACCGGTTTGAGTGAAGTTTACCGGGTGCTCAAGAACGGCGGGAGGCTGCTCGCCGTCGACATCGATCGGCCGGCGAACGCCTTTTGGTGGCCGGTACTCTGGCCGCTGCTCTTTACGTCTTCCGCCGCGGCCAATCTCCGTGGCGAGATTACCGCTTACCTTCGAAACGCTCGCTTCTCGCCCGTTATGGAGCTCGCATCCAAATGGTGGCTTGTGACCTTCTGGTCGGCGGGCAAGCCGATGGAAGGTCATGCCTAAACGTCACGGGCCCATCAATGCACATGAGGAGATAACGAGGAGAATGAGATGATAAACCACGAGCACGCACACCACGAGCAAGACCCACGGGGCAGCTTCTGGACCTCTCGCAGTGGACTTGTCCTCCTCGCCTTCCTTGCGATGGGGGGAACGCTGCTCTTCACCGAGCACAGGGCTCACGTACTGGGCGTTCTGCCCTTCCTCTTCATCCTCGCCTGCCCCTTGCTGCACATGTTTGGTCACGGTGGTCATGGGGGCCACGGCGGGCATGGCCGCTCAGGCGATGAACCCAGCCGGGATCGCCGAGGATCAGCCGGAGCATGGGATTCCTCGAAGGGAGAGAAGTCATGAGCGAGCAAGAGTCGGCCTATGGACTGTGGAGCCTCGTCATCATCAACTCCGTGATCTTCATCTTCTTTGCCTTTACCTTCTTCAAGCCGCAGACTGCGCGCGATTGGCGCTCCTTTGGCGCTTTCAGCGCGTTTCTTGTTGCGCTCTTTACGGAGATGTATGGATTTCCGCTGACTCTCTACTTCCTCTCCGGGTGGCTGCAGAGTTGGTATCCCGGCATCGACTGGTTCTCGCATGATGCGGGGCATCTCCTGGAAATGCTGTTCGGCTGGAAGGCGAACCCGCATTTTGGACCGTTCCACCTCCTGAGCTTCGCCTTTATTGGCGGCGGCTTCATTCTTATCTCCAATGCTTGGGCGGTGCTTTACGAGGCGCAGAAGCGGAGCGTGCTCGCAACGACTGGTCCCTACACCTATGTGCGCCATCCCCAGTACGTCGGCTTCATCATGGTTATGTTCGGCTTCCTGCTGCAGTGGCCTACCATCCTCACGCTCCTCATGTTCCCGGTGCTGGTGTGGATGTATGTCCGTCTAGCGCACCAAGAAGAACGGGAGGCCATCGCCGAGTTCGGCGACGCCTATCGGAAGTACATGGAGAGCGTGCCGGGATTCTTCCCGAAGCTCGATCGCCTATTCGGCTATCGCAAAGGCGAAGGAGCATGATCATGTTCCACAACGACAAGCCGCCAGCAAAACGCGAATTCAAGATCGACGTGATCTATTTCATCGCAGCGATATTCGCCGTGCTGCTGATCCGTGATTTGCTCGTGGGACAAAGCCACGTCACGACGATTCCCTACAGCGCCTTCAAGGAGCTGGTCGAGAAAGGCGAGGTTAAGGACCTCGTCGTCGGTCCGACCCGAATCACAGGGAGCTACGCAAAGCCGGCCGAAAACGGCCAGCCGCAGCATTTTTCTACCCTGCGGGTCGATCAGCAGATCGCGGAGGATCTTACTCGGCGCAACATCAAGTTTTCGGGGCAGCCCGAGCCGGGACTCTTCGAAAACATCCTCTCGTGGCTGCTGCCGAGCGTCGGCTTTATCGTGCTGTGGATGTTCCTGATGCGCCCGATGATGTCACAGCATGGCGGCCTCATGAGCGTCGGCCGTAGCAAGGTAAAGGTCTACTCGGAACAGGACGTCAAGGTGACGTTTGCCGATGTGGCCGGCGTCGACGAAGCCAAGCAGGAGCTGGCGGAGGTCGTCGGGTTTCTCCGCGACCCGAAAACCTACGGAAGGCTTGGCGCCCGCATTCCCAAAGGCACGTTGCTGGTAGGTCCGCCCGGAACCGGCAAGACGTTGCTTGCGCGCGCGGTTGCCGGCGAAGCGGGCGTACGCTTCTTTTCCATCACGGGATCCGAGTTCGTCGAGATGTTCGTTGGCGTAGGCGCGGCACGCGTGCGTGACCTTTTTGAGCAGGCGCGAGCTCAAGCTCCAGCGATCGTGTTTATTGATGAGCTTGATGCTTTGGGCCGGGCACGCGGCATTGAGTATCCGGGTGGCGGCCACGACGAGAAGGAGCAGACCCTCAATCAGCTCTTGGCCGAAATGGATGGATTCGATCCTAGCGTCGGAATCATTGTTCTCGCCGCCACCAACCGCCCGGAAATCCTCGATCCCGCTCTCTTGCGAGCTGGGCGCTTCGATCGGCAAGTCCTCGTGGATCGGCCCGACCGCAAGGGCCGCGCCGACATCCTTCGCGTCCATCTGAAGAAAATCAGCGTCGCGACGGATCTCGATGTCGATGCAGTGGCAGCACTCACGCCGGGCTTCACGGGCGCTGACCTCGCCAATCTCGTCAATGAAGCGGCTCTCGTGGCCACGCGTCGAGGAGGGCAAGCGACCACGCTTGACGACTTCACGCAGGCGATCGAGCGCATTGTGGCCGGCATAGAAAAGAAGAGCCGGATCTTGAGTTCGCGCGAGCGCGAGGTTGTCGCCCATCATGAGATGGGGCACGCGCTCGTCGCCATGGCACTCCCCGGAACCGACCCGGTGCAGAAGGTCTCCATTATTCCGCGGGGGATTGGTGCCCTCGGTTACACAATACAGAGACCAACTGAAGATCGATTCCTAATGAGCCGATCGGAGCTTGCCTGCCGCATGGCGGTGCTGCTGGGCGGCCGCGCAGCAGAGAGCGTCGTCTTTGCGGAGGTTTCGACCGGCGCCGCCGACGATCTCGCACGTGCGACCGACATTGCACGCAATATGGTTGTCCGTTTTGGCATGTCGTCCGAACTTGGTCCTGTGGCCTATGAGACCGAGCAGGCGACCTTTCTTGGCGGCTCGCATCCCACTTGGCGTCCGCGCTCCTATGCTGATGGAACGGCACAAGCGATCGACCATGCTGTCAAGGACATGGTTGATGGCGCATTCAAACGCGCCACATCGATCCTCGAACGGAATCGATCATTGCTTGAGCGTTCCGCGAAGGAGCTCTTGAATAAGGAAACGCTGACCAAGGAGGAGCTCGATAGAATTCCGGCAACCGTTATTGTCGACGTCGATGTGAGCGATCGGAAGCCGCAAGCCGCCAGCGTCGGCCTTGCTGCCGTCACGCCGCTTGAGGCGGCTCGATGATTATTCTCGATTGCAGGTGCCCGCTGACCAACATGGTCGCTGGGGTAAGCACAATCAGATGCAAGCCAAGAGGTGAGGCGCGTCATGACAGTAGCTGAGAACAGACCAAACACCGCACAGATGAAAAACGTCTTGGGTGGAACAGCGGGTTTTTTAGGCAAACACGGAGCACCGATCGCCTTCGCCGGCTTACTCTGGTACGTGCTCTGGTGGGGCCACTCACCAGAGCTGCCGACGGTGGATGCAGCTATGTGGCACGTTTCGTGGGTCGGCATCGTTGCCCTCCTCTATGTCGCGCTACAGGCACGCGCCGTTCTAATCCAGCCGCGAAGTGGCGTAATGCACGCCATGATTGAGATCTTGATCTCGCTCTTGCCTCTCTTCGTCGTCGTCTACGCATTCGTGGACTGGATGCGCGGCGCAAATGCTCTGTCCGTCTTTCAGGTCATCGTTATGGTACAGGCCATAATGGCAACACTGATCGATGTCGTCATCTTTACCTGGTTCTCGCTCAAGCTGAACAAGCTGTCGATTCAGGCTGTACACGCGCAGAGTTCCTGACTGGGCCGCACACAAGCAACGAGGACTGACCTTCACGATGCGCTGCGTTCCCAGAGGGATTGGACGCACCACTTGTTGGGTAGGGGCAAAGCCGGGAGAGCCGCGGTAGCCGCGGCGGGCTCCAACATGTGTACTGCGAACGCGTGACGCGTCACGGACGACACTTAATGCGCGGTGATACTGCGATGACCTCTTTACTGCGGCTACTTCGCATCGCCTTCGAGGTTTTTCGATTCGCAGTCAGCCGTACGGCAGACCGCCTCCATCTCACTCGCTCGCACATGCGCCCGCCGCAGCGGTTTTGCCTGGCACTTGCCCGGCTTGGTCCGACTTTCATCAAATTCGGACAAGCGCTCAGCATGCGTCGTGACCTGCTCCCCGATGAATACGTAATCGCGCTTCGATCGCTCCAGGACAACATTGCCCCTTTCCCCGCACAAGACGCGGTACGGGAAATCGAGCATGGACTCCGACGCTCGACTGAGGAGCTGTTTGCCCGTTTCGACGACACGCCGCTTGCGGCAGCTTCCGTTGCGCAAGTCCATGCCGCGGAATTGCATGACGGGCGCCGCGTGATCGTTAAGGTTCGCCGTGTCGGCATCAAGAAACAGATTGATCGCGATATGCGGGCGTTATTGCTGCTGGCGCGGTTGGCGGCAAAGTTCACACGGCGCCTCGAGCACTACCAGCCCGCGCGCGTCATTGACGAGATCTGGAGCAACTTAAAAAAGGAAATCGATTTCCGGCAAGAAGCACGCAACATCAGGCGGTTCGTCATAGCCTTTGCCGACTGGCCGACGATTCACATTCCAGATACCATTGATGACCTTGTTTGCGAAACCGTCGTCGTCCAAGAGCGAAGCAGCGGGCGGCGCATAGATGATCCGGTCATCAAATCAGATGGTCCGCGTCTTGCTCAGAGCTTCGTCGATGCGTACCTGCATCAGATCTTCGTCCTTGGTATTTTCCATGGGGATCCGCATCCAGGAAACATGTTCATTACCGCGGAAGGAAAGATCTGCCTTCACGACTTCGGTCTCGTCGGATTTCTTGATCTGGCCACGCGCCGCAAGCTTGCGGCCTTCACTAACGCCTTCATTCATGAGGATACAGATTGGCTCTTGGACGCTGCCATCGACCTCGGGGTCCTGGGCGGCGAGATGAAAAGAGCCGAAGTCCGCCGCGGGCTTTCCGAGATCCTCGCAGATTATGCCGCCATCCCTATCAAGGACTGGTCTTTGGCCGACGCTTTCCTCCGCGTGATGCGCCTGGGCCGGGCACAGAATGTGTTCATGCCTTACGAACTCGTGGTCCTAATGCGCGCAATGTTCAACGCCGAGCACGCCGTCCGCACCCTAGATCCTGACTTCGAGCTCCTGCCAAACCTTCGAACGAAAGGTCCGAAGGTACTCACTGCCGCCATGGCGGAAACAGACTGGAAGGGCGCCCTCGATCGCCTGAAGCAGGACACTTTGATTGCCACACACGATCTACCAGGGGTCCTGGCCTCGTGGACTCGACGGCTGAACCAAGAGGGCGAGGGGCTGGGTTTGAGCGTGCGGCTTCAAGGCCTCGACGGCTTGGAGACCCACATCGATCGCAGCAGCAACCGCGTGGCGCTAGCACTCGTCACACTGGGCCTCTACATCGCCGGCTCCCTGCTCATGCAGCACAGCATCGGCCCGCGTCTCTATGCTGATGTACCCGCACTCGCGGCAATTGCCTACGGCCTGGCGCTCTGGTTCACCTTTCGACTCGCACGCGGGATTGCCAGATCAGGAAGACTTTGATCAATCGAGGCCCAGCTCTAGAGCACTCCGCCGTTCCCGCGTGCCCCGCGGGCACGCGAGTGACGTACGGTTGTTTTTCGTCGATATTTCAGGTGACCGCCCGGGGAGGAGAGATGCTACGGACACGCATATAGCTCGAACATGGAGGCTCACGTCATGCACGATACCCTGATGGACGGCGGAATGATGTGGGGTATGGGCCTCGGCAGCTGGCTCGGCCTTCTCATTCTCGCGCTCGTGGCAGCTGCGCTCATCAAGTACGTCTTCTTCAGATAGGCATGTCCGACATGGATGATCTCGGTGTCCGCGCACCGTGCACGAGTTCGCCGCACGTGCAGCGGGCACGCGCAGACTGGCTGCGAGGTCTGAAGGTTTACCTGACAGTGGCGGCGACCGCGAATCTCGCGTGGGAAATTCTGCAACTCCCACTCTACACAATTTGGACAACTGGAACTGCACGCGAGATAATCTTTGCCGTCATCCATTGCACCGGCGGCGATGTCCTGATCGCGCTCAGCGCGCTGACCCTCGCCCTCATCGCCGTCGGCACGAGGAGTTGGCCCGCCGAGGGGCACAAGAGAGTTCTCTTCGTCACGATTGTCCTTGGCGTCGGTTACACGATTTTCAGCGAATGGCTGAACATCGTGGTCAGGGCGAGTTGGGCCTATTCCAGCCTGATGCCGGTTGTTCCCATCATCAAGACCGGCCTTTCGCCACTGCTACAATGGATCATTATCCCCATCATCTCGTTGGCGCTTGCAAGGAGAGCTGCTGTCGAAAACGACGCTCACGGCCGCGCGTGAAGTGATTGCCGCTGCATTCCGCGCACGTCGTCAACAATCGCTAGTGGACAGGATTTCAACCCTCTCCCGCCCTTACCACTCGCCATGTTCGCTAATCGTCGCCCCTCGAAGAAAATCAATGAAGATGTTCACAACCCTGGCGGCGCGCCTCGAAATCATCAACCCGGCAGCGAGGAGCCCCAACTCAACTGGCCCATGGCTCAACGTCGCCATCTCCGTTGATCGACATCAAGCCCATCTGCGCGCAACTGTGAGTTAACTACACTGCTTGCCAAGCTGGTGGATTTGCGTTGACGGGGTGACAGGTCGAGGTCCAGCGTTTGGTGCTTCTCATTTTACTGAAGCGTGCCTTATTGCCCTCGATCTTTCGCATTCCGCTCCCTGATCGGTGTATGGAAGTGAAGGTGCTTCTCTCCGCATCGAGTCGAAGTGACGATCGTCAGGATCTGGGGACAGGTTCCTCCACTCAATGTTTGATGTTCCCCTACGCTCAAAGAACAGAAAGGAGATAATGATGACAAAATCTAAGGACGTCCCTTCGGGCGCTGATAAGACAGATCGCGGGGATGCGAGCCGCAAACAGCTATTGCGGCCGAGAATGATTATCGTCCTGGCTGCCATCGCCGCGCTCGGAACTGCCGCGGCCTTGTTCGTGATGTGGCACACCCAGCACGTGTTGATGGGTGTTCCACTTCTGATCCTTGCGATTTTTCCGGTTATCGCATGGTTGGAGGTCCGCAGCGGACGCCATGACCGCCATGGTCCTGCTCATTCAAGCCAACACCATCGTGTGAATTGACTGCACGAGCAAACGCACAGGAACCCTTGACCGGAACGTGTGCGGCGTTCGTAGATCGACATTGAGTTGCACTAACTTCACGACGATCTCTCCCTTCATTCCGGCGTCCAGGTGACCCGGAATGACTCGCCCGCCCTCTCGACAAGATCACTGCTCGCTACGTTGGATTTGGCGCATGGCCACCGGCGCTTATGTTGACGCAGGGCGCGACCAGTGGCACACGGCACCAAATCCATATTAGCTTTAGAACTCGTACCCTACCATAGTGCGGATCAGCCGATCTTGGCTCACATCGGTTAAGCCGAGCGCGACGCCTGCCATGAGGTGAAGTCCGCTCTCGAAATGCACCATGGCATTGACACCCCCGTAGTGCGCGGTGACATCTGGATCGGCCGTCACTCCAAGGACTGTATCACCCAAGGCCCCGAACATCTCGAGACCGAGCTGCACATGGGAGATCGTAAACGGATCAGGCTGGTGGCCCCCGATCAAGTGGTTGGCGTGCTCCAATGCACTCCCGTGACCTTCGTGGCCTGCCTGACCCGCGGTCCCGCCATGACCTTTGTGCTCATGCACTTCGCCACCGCTGGCGTATAGAAGATAATTGATACCGAAGGCATAGCCGAACGCTGTGTCACCGCTACGCGTATCTGTCTCATTGATCCAGTCGAACGCCACATCGAGCTTGTCGGTGACGGCCTGGCCCAGGATCAGCCGCGTCTCAAAGATGCGTTCGTCCTTTTCCGGGCCTGCCGGTTCCGGCGTATCTGTACGGCCGCTGACCTCCATAAGGTATTTCGTTTCCGGCTTGAGGCTCTCGTACTCGGTGTAAATCACTGGATTGAGGAATGTCCCGTAGGGGAAAAGCCGGAAGCGGTTCTCTAGGCGCCAGCCGGTATTGATAAAATCCTGGCCCTCGGTTTGCTGACCTTCGGCCATGAACTCCATGGTCCACCAATCCGTCACGCCATACTCGAACTCTATCATCGTCGCGATATAGGAGGGCTCGCCTTCGACGTCGGTGGAGAAGTCGGTCATGACCACGAACTCCGCCTCCCCCTTCTCAGCCGTATGATAGTCATAGAGCACGAAGTTCGCTCCGTTGCCGGCCCATGCCGCGCTGCCAAGCGCGAAGGTCGCGCCGATCGCCATGATCGCGGCTGTCCGTCCGGCAAAAGCTCCGCCTTCGCGACCAAACGGCCGCGCCTCAAAAAAGCTCCGCATTGTTAACCCCCGACAAAGAGACCGAAACTCTCGACGTCGCGCACCGTTCTTGCCAACCGGTTCAAACGGTGCCCGACTGAACTTGAGTTAAAATTAACTTGAATAAGATTGTCAACAATTCGCAAACACCGCAATGCTTTTAATGGCGCGGGATTTTGCGATTAAAATCAATCAGGACGTTTGAAGCGCAGGACCGCGCGTTACAGTCTGTTACCAATTAATTGTTGGCCATTGCAGGCCCAGTGTCTCTGCAGTGGCTACCAGACGCGTCGGGTGAGCCCTATGGCTAGGTAGCTCCAGAGGGTCGGCGGCAACCACCGGCGTGACGGCAGGGCAAGTCGTCTCGGCTGGAGGCAACCTTCGAGGCCATCCTCAATTGCCTGTGCGAAAAGCGGGATAGCGAAAGCAGCCTGCACATATTGATAGGTGGAGATGTTGTCCTCGGGACCGAACTCGACAGGTACCTGATAAAGGACATCTCCGGTATCGACTCCCTCATCAACGAGGTGAATGGTGAGACCAGAATTTTTCTTGTCACCCGACGCCAAGGCCCAATAACCTCCGTGCTGGCCGCGGTATTGTGGACATATGCCTGCATGATAGTTGATGAATGGGGCCTCCACGGCCTGGAGCGTTGAAGCCTTCAAAAGGCGCGTTCCGTACACCGCAACGACACGCGGCGTTAAGCGGAGAAGCAAGTCTCGACATTCTTCGGAATTGACCGAAGGGACCTTGTGAACGGTCAGTGCCGAATTCGGCTCGGGATCAAGCCCGTGTTGAGCCGCGATCTGGCGCTCACGTTCCTGCTTTCTGAGAAGCGCACGCTGCATCAGCCAGAAGGCGACTTGGCCCAGCGCCTGGACCAGCCCCACAAGGCGAGAGCGACGACGAAGAATCTCCCATTTGCTCTCTGGAGTTTCCTGGATGACCGTCACTGGACCAAGGTGCCGCACCAAGCCGTTAACGACAATCCAATTCAGCGATCCGGCTAAGGTCAGCACAACAACGTCGGACGGTCTTCTTTCAGCCACCCCATTTCCGCTCGCCGATTGCATGGAGTGCTTTCCCCGTCGCCTGGACTCCGCACTCACTTCACGATGACCTTTCCTTTCATTCCGGCCTCGAGGTGGCCGGGAATGAGACATACAAACTCGAGCACGCCCGCCTCCGTGAATTTCCACACGAGGTCGCCACTTGCTTTGGGTGCGAGGAACACGGCATTTGGCTCAACGTGGGCCTCGGCCTGCGCCTTCATCTTTTCGGCGTGTTGTTCAAGCTCGCGAGCCGTGCCGAGCACGAACTCGTGCTCAAGCTCGCCGTCATTCCTGAGCTGAAAGTGAATCTGCTCCCCTCTGCTGACGGTTACCGTGTCGGGCGTGAACAGCATCTTGCCGTCGCCCTCACGCATTGAAACCGGAACGAGGCGCGAAGGTTGATTGAGGTCGCCCAACTCTCCATAAGGAGAGCTCGCGTCGTGGCCGGGATGTGCGTGCTCTTGGTTCCCGCGCACAACGGCAAGTGGTGCAGCGGCAAAAAAGGCGAAGATGGCCAGACCCTTCCAGTATCTCATCTGTGATCTCTCCTCACTTTGCGACGAAGCGCGCCTGGATGTCATGACCGTCGCCAAGCTTGGCCGAGACGACGACTTTGGCTCCCGCGGAAAGCCCAGCTTCAAGCTTGGCGCTCATGAGATTCGGATCGCTCGGCGCCAAGTCGACAGTGACCTGCTTGCCACCGTCCTGAATGATGACGCGCCCCGATGCGCCATTTGAGGCGATAGGTTTTCCATCTTCATCGGTGAAAAAAAGGACGATTTCCCTATCCTTGACTGTGAACTCGACGTGATGGCCCTGAACCTCGGTGACCTGGCCGCCGTTGGGGCCATGTTCACCCTCGTGGGCAAGCGCAACGTTGGACACTGCAAACAACGTCGCTGCGAACATCAGATGACTGAGACGCATAGTGTTCTCCTTCTCTCATTGAACAAGAGTCTCGGGGGTTAGAAGGCTTCTGCCGGAGCGAGGGCCGCTCCCCTTCCGGCCATGATCCGTTGAAGGGGTTTTCGCCCGAACCTGTGGAACAAGACCGGGGTGAGAAAGGTGTCGAGGAGCGTGGAGCTGATGAGCCCACCGAAAATGGTGACCGCAACGGGGTGCAGGATCTCGCGGCCGGCCTCCCCTGCACCGAACAAGAGCGGGATCAGGGCGAGGCCTGCGGCAAGTGCCGTCATGAGGACTGGCGTCAACCGCTCCAGGCTACCGCGGATGATGTGCGCGCGCCCAAAGGTCTCGCCCTCGTAAAGTGCCAGATTGATGTAGTGACTGATTTTCAGGATCCCGTTGCGGGCACTGATGCCCGTGAGTGTGATGAAGCCGATCATGCTCGCTACCGACAAGGGTTGTCCCGCGAGCCAAAGCGCAATGATGCTGCCGATCAATGCTAGCGGCACGTTACCCATGATGATCAATGCCAGAACCACGGACTGGTAGCGTGTGTAGAGCACCACAAAGATCAGCCCAAGCGACATGAGCGAAAGGAGTCCGATCAACAGCGTTGCTTCCTCTTGCGCCTGGAAGGTTCCCTCTAGGCTCGTGCGGTAGCCGCTTGGAAGCTGGGTAGCGGCAACGGCGCCGCGGATGTCAGCGATGATCTTTGCCAAATCCCGCTGGCCATTGCTATTCGCGAGCACCACGATGCGCCGTTGCCCGTTTTCCCGCAGAATCTGATTGGGCCCGTCGTCTTCGGTGACGGTAGCGACGAGACTGAGGGGGATGTAGCCGTTGGGCGTCGGAAGGAGGAGCTTGCTCAGCCCTTGTGTTGAGCGATCTGCATCTTGCAGTCGGAGCACCACATCGAAGCGCCGATTGCCCTGCAAAATCTGCGAAACCACCCGCCCATTTGAAAGGCCCTCGAGAGCCTCGGTGACCGCCGACGGAGTGATGCCGTAAAGCGCGATCCTGTCGTAATTGACCTCAACCCGAAGCTGAGGGATGCGGACCTGTTTCTCGATCTGCAGGTCGACAAGCCCGTCAATGCGCGAGAGCTTTTCGCGCAGCGTCTCGGCCAGTGTGCGCAGGGTGTCGAGGTCCTCACCGTAGACCTTGAGCGCAATTTCGGCGCGCACACCCGACAACAGGTGGTCCAAGCGGTGCGAGATCGGCTGCCCGATGTTAACCGCCATCGGCAGGGAGGATAGCCGTGACCGGATGTCGGCCATCACGGCCTCCTTCGGTCGCTCCGACCGTTTCAAGTCCACGTCAATCTCGCTCGAATGTACGCCTTCGGCATGCTCGTCCAATTCAGCGCGACCAGTGCGGCGGCCCACAGATACAACTTCAGGCACTTCGCGGATCAGGCGCTCAGCGATGAGACCCAGCCGATTCGATTCAGCCAGCGAAATGCCGGGGTTGAAGAGCGTGCTGATCGTCAACGTGCCTTCGTTGAACGGCGGCAGGAAGGAACGCGGCAGCAAGGTTGCTGCATAGGCCGAGGCGACCACGGCAACGGCGATCGCGCTGATGAGCGGCAACGGGTGATCGAAGAAAAAGCCGAGAGCCCTGCGGTTCCCGGCCTTGAGAACGCGCACCACGAGGCTGTCCTTCTCGTGTGCGTGTCTGGTGTTGGCAAGCAGGTAGTATGAGAGGACGGGCGTGACTGTGATCGACGTGATAAGGCTGCCTAGTATTGACACGATGTAGGCAACGCCAAGAGGCGAGAAGAGGCGACCTTCGATACCCGACAGGGCGAACAGCGGCACGAATACGAGGACGATAATGATGGTGGCGTAGAAAATACCCGACCGCACCTCCTGAGACGCTTGGGCGATGACGTCGAGCACCGGTCGAGGGTGTGACGCCGCGCGGTTCTCCTTGAGTCGGCGCAACACGTTTTCGACGCCAACAACCGCGTCGTCGACAAGCTCGCCGATGGCAATGGCGAGCCCGCCAAGCGTCATGGTGTTGATCGTGAGGCCGAAAGCCTGAAACACAACGACGGTGATCAGGATCGAGATCGGAATGGCGGTCAGCGAGATGAAGGTCGCCCGCCAATTCATGAGAAAGAGGATCAGGATGATCGCCACGATGACAGCGGCTTCGACCAGGACTTTTTCGACATTGCCAATCGAGGTCTCAATGAAGGTTGCTTGCCGAAACTGAATGTTGGTCGCCCTGATTCCTTCAGGGAGCGTCTTCTGCAGCTCCGCGAGTGTCGTCTCAATTGCCTTGGTCAGCTTGATGGTGTCGGCTCCCGGCTGCTTCTGCACCGAGATGACAACGGCGGGCGCACCCATGAAACCGGCGTCTCCGCGCTTAACGCGCGGAGCGAAATCCACGTCGGCAACTTGGCGCAAAAGGATCGGTTGTCCATCGCGGGAGGCGACGACCACGTTGCGGAGATCCTCGAGGCGGTTGGTCAAGCCGACATTGCGGATGAGGTACTCGCGGCTGTGCTGATCGACGAAGCCGCCGCCGGTATTAGAGCCAAACCGCTTGATTGCGCTCTCTATAGTGTCGGCAGTGATCTCCAGTGCTTGCATCGCGACGAGGTTTGGTGTCACGCGATATTGTCGCACCTCGCCTCCGATCGGGATCACTTGGCTGACGCCGGGGATCGTCAGGAGCTGCGGCCGGATCACAAAGTCAGCGATTTCCCGTACGTCCATCGGGCTCGGGCCGTCGCTTGAGATAGCAACGAGCATGATCTCGCCCATGATGGAGGAGATTGGCCCCATTTGTGGGAGCACGCCTTGCGGAAGCTGGCTCTGGATGAGAGCTAGCCGCTCGGCCACTTGCTGGCGGTTGCGATAAATATCGGTGCCCCAGTCGAACTCGACAAACACAATCGACAGCCCGACACCGGACACCGAGCGCACGCGCGTCACGCCTGGCATGCCATTCATTGTGGTTTCGATTGGATAGCTGACGAGTTGCTCGACCTCTTGCGGCGCGAGCCCCTCGGCCTCCGTCATGAGCACGACGAGTGGCTTGTTGAGATCGGGAAACACATCCACGGGAAGACGCGGCAGAGCGACGCTACCATAGCCAATCAGTAAGAGCGCCGCCGCGAGTACGAACAAGCGGTTCTTAAGGCTGCTTCTGACCAGGAAGTTGAACACAGGCCCCGCTCCCCTACCGCACCTGGTTGATGAGCTCAGCGCCCTCGACCACGATACGTTCCCCAGTCTTCAGGCCGCCCATTACCAGTACGCGCTCGCCGTCGAAGCTCGAAACCTTAACTGGCGCCGCGATAAAGCGCTCTGGCTCCTTGTGCTGCCATACGATATCGGCGCCATTCGCGGCGCGGACGACGGCAGCTTTCGGGAGAACGACGCCTTTGATGGCATCACCCTCTCGCACCAGAACCGTCACGGGCATTCCAACATTGAGGGAAGCGGGTGGGTTCTCAATCGCAAAGTGCAGCACGGTAGACTGCTGTCGGAGCGCACGACTCCGGCCGATGAACGTCAGTTTGAAAGGAGCGAAGTTGTGCGCTGTTGCCGATGCCTCGGAGAATTCTGGAGGTGCGGACTGGTCAAAAGCAAACGCCTCGACCCAAAGGCTCGAGGGATCGATGATCTCGTACAGGACATCCTTCGCCTCGACGACCTGCCCGGTGACCACCTTGACTGCCGCGATTGCACCATCGATCGGTGCAACGAGAGGTTCCGGGTTTGTCGTGGTCGCCTTAAGAGCAGCGCGGCGTTTCTCAAGGCCCTTGAGCTCAATCTCGCGATCCTCGACCTGCACTCGCGTGCCAGCATTGGTCGCAAAAAGGCGCTTCGCGCGCTCAAGCCTGATTTCGGCAAGTGCGATCTGCTGGTCGAGATCGCCGGCGGTCTGAGCGGCATCGGAGCGGTCGATAGTTGCAATGTAGGGAGAGACATAACCTAAGACCTCGCCCGCCTTGACGGACTGACCGAGCTTGGGAAGTCCCGTCGCTGGCGGACTGACACGTCCGCCTAGTGTGCTCTGGACGACGGCGAAGCGATCTGGATTGGCGATGACACGCCCGACGAATGAAAGGCTCGGTTGCGTTGTCGCTTCTTTTGCCTGGAGAGTCCTCACCTCTAACAACCGCTGCGAGGATTTCGGGAGATAGACGCTTGCGTCGGGCAGCCGCCTCGGGGCGTCACCTGTAGTCGCCATGGCCGGTCTTTCGGCTCCATGATCCTCGTCTCCATGGGCGATGGCCTTTGGCACCGGCATAATCAGGAGCAGCGCAATAGCGGCCGCAGCTGCGGGCCCGGAAGATTTTGGTCGGAACTTCGATACGCTCCTCTCGCTGGCCTCGCTCTCCCGACTGGCGGAGCCCGCATCGTCCATATTGAGCGCCACAGCCTTTCTTCGGCGCCGGACGAAGAGCGCTAGGAGCGCGAGCCCGAAAATGCCGCCGCCGAGCGCGACGACCTGGGGGAGTGTGATCTCAGATGTTACCGTGGAGATCAACGCGGCAAAATCGGAGGCCACGAGCCGTGTTGCATTCGCCCGTGGAAATACTGCCTGAGGTGCCCCGGGGACCTCAAGGCTCGTGATCAGGAGATCGCTCTTTGATGCTTCTTGAATGGAGAAGACGAGCTCGTGCTTGCCTGGCAGCAAAAGCTCGTTGGCCCTGAGCTTAAAGACACCATCCGGCATCAATTCCGGTTCGAGATCCGAACTCCCTATCGTGACAGCCAAACGAGCTTGCGTCACAGGGCTGTTATCAGCGAACCGGTCTACATAAATGATTAGCGCGTCGCCTTTCAGAACCGCGACGATCTCATAGTCCTCACTCACCGCCGTGGCGCGAGGTTGGTTGGTTGTCGGCACTTCGACAATCGGCGAGCCATGGTCGTGCCCTTCGTGCGCGAACGCAGGAGAGATCAAGGCGAGCGTGACCGCCAACAGGAGTGCCTTCGGTGTCGGATTGGATCGCATGACAACTCTCTCAAGAATTTCCGTTTGTCGGGTTTCGCGGCAGTGTGATCTGCACGCGCAAACCGCCCTCCGGTCGGTTGCTCAAGTCAATATCACCGCCGTGATCGCGGGCGATCGTTCGGGCCACGGTGAGGCCGAGCCCTACGCCGTGCCTTTGCTCCTGTCCAGGCTGATCTAGTCGCCGAAACGGCTTGTAGGCCTCAGCTTGAAGGTGCTCCGGAATGCCAGGCCCCTCGTCGTCGACGGTGACAGTAAAGGCAGCGGGCGTCTCCAATAGCTGCACCCGAACCCGCTTGCCGAACTTGATTCCGTTCTCAATGACATTGCTGAGCAGACGACGTACCGCGTGCGGTCGCAGGCGCGCGTTTGCCCGTGCAGGTATCTCCAGCACCACCTCCTGGTGCATGTCGGCAAAGTCGTCGGAGAGGCTCTGCAACAGTGAAGACAAGTCGAGCGTCTCATAGGGCTCAACGACGAGATCCTGCCGTGCAAAATCGAGCGTCGCGCCGATCATCCTCTGCATCTGCGCAAGGTCGTCGAGGATCTTGCCGCGCTGCTCCTCGTTCTCGATCTCCGCGGCTCTGAGCCGCAATCGCGTGATGGGCGTGCCGAGATCGTGGGCAATTGCGGCCGCAAGCTGAATGCGATCATCGATCAGATGCCGGAGTCGCTCCTGCATGCGATTGAAGGCTTGCGCTGCGGCGCGCACCTCGGATGGACCGCGCTCTGAGAGCGGAGATGCCTTGATGTCTCTACCAAGGCGCTCAGCGGCGCGTGCAAATGCCGTGAGCGGCTGGGTCCAGCGCGCCATGACCCAAGTCGCCGCGGCTGTGACCGACAAGAGTCCAACTAGCAGGGATACACCGAACTTCCACGTTGAGAACGGACCGACGGAGAGCAGCGGGGCATCGAAGCGAAGCCATGAGCCATCGCGCAGCAGGACCTCTGTCTGGACGGTCCCAAGAGAAGCAATCTCGGCGAGCGCCTGCTGCGGGACATGGGTAAGGTCTTCGCTTGGCGAGGCTCCGGCGTCGTCGCCTAGACGCATTATTCGCTTCAATCCTATGGCCTTGCCCTCCGGCGTATAGGCAAGCCTGACGTTTTCTGAATGGGGTCGATCGAGAAAGGCGGCGAGCAGGTGCTCGAAGACGTGCGGTCGCGTGCCCTCGGGCAGCCCGCCCCCTAGTCTCGGCTTATCAGTCTGCGCCACACGAAGCCCGGACGTGTCGAGAAGCCCGATAATACGGGCACGTTCACCTGTAGGAAGCTTTTCGACTAGCTTCGCTACAAGCGCGATCTGCTCCGCGATCAGGGCATCATGCAGGAGATTCGTAGTCTCTTGGCTTTTGTTGACGTAGACGACCAGGGTCAAGAGATGCGAGGCGGCTAAGAAGACCACCAGCGCGGCGATCGCCTGTCCCTTCATGCTACTAAGAAATGTCATCATGTCTCACACGGCCTCGACGCTGGGCGTGAAGATGTAGCCGCGGGCACGCACGGCTTTGATCAGTTCCGGCGCTTCGGGATCTTTCTCAATCTTCTTTCTGAGCCGTCCCACCTGTACGTCGATGCTGCGGTCGAAGGGGATCGCCGCTCGCCCGCGCGCCAAATCTAAGAGTTGCTCGCGCGACAGCACCACCTGGGGATGCTCGGCGAAAGCCACCAGCAAATCGAATTCACCATCTGTCAGGGTAATGGCGGCCCCCTCGGGTGAGCAAAGACGCCGGCGAGTGCGATCGAGGGACCACCCGGCAAACCGTAAGACGGCCGCTCGCTGTAGGTCGCTCTGCATAGGCAGTTCGTTGACCCTTCGCAGCACGGCCTTGATCCGCGCCAACAGCTCATCGGGGCTGAAGGGCTTCACGACGTAGTCGTCCGCGCCCGTCTCAAGCCCGACGATCCGATCCGATTCCGAGCCGAGCAGGGTCAGCATGATAATCGGAACCCGGCTCTCCTTGCGCAGCTCGCGGCACAGAGAAATGCCATCCTCATCTGGCAGCACGCGATCCAGGATCACGAGGTCAATTTTACTCCTCGCGAGCGTTTCTCGCATCCCCAGCCCGTCCGCCGCGACATCGACGCGGAAACTGTTCTTGCGCAGGAACCGTGAGATGAGGTCACGGATCTCCCGGTCGTCGTCAACGACAAGAACGTGTGGATCGCTTTGCATGCATCGTCGCCTGATCAGGCCTTGCTCACAACTGGGCCAAGCCCAACCGTCGCTTAACTAACACTCGAACGGGACAAGCTAAGGCGCGCCAGCCCTGTCGGGGTGATCATGCCCGCGGTGCCCACTGGCGTCCATGGTGCGGCAGATGCCCGAGGTAGTTGCCATGACAATAGGGGTACCCATACGTAGAGTGACAATGGCTCCAGGGGCGCCGATGAACTTGCTGCACTAGAGGATTGTTGTGGTCGAAGGTAAATACCGCAGGACTCGGCCCAATCGGTGCCGCCTGTGCAGCACCAGCGACCGAGTGAAGCGATAACACTGTGGCCAGAAACGCCAACCCAATGAGCGGGTTCATCGTAGAGACCTCAATCCATTCCCTGTCTATTGATCAGGCACAAAGTCTAGCGGCTCCGAGCATCAAGGGACGGAAGAACTTGGTAACAGTCGGTAAATGGCGTGGATTCAGTCGTTGGGTATGGGCGTCGATGGGTTTCCAAAGCCGATGTGTCGTGCCAAAAGCAGGCCGGCCAGGGTGTTCATTGGTGCCGCCCGCGATTGGAGCTCACGCCGCTGGGTGGTGTCTCCAGGGAGCACTTATTGCCGATCAGAACTCTCGAAAGCGCCATCGCGCAACAATCCCTTTGATCTCTTGTGAGCCAGCACCATCAGCGTCCAGCCAAGTCAAGTAGACCTAGTCCGAAAAGTCCGTCCCGGTCACACGGCCATATTTGATTTAACTGTGAGAGCACCGGTCTGCCGTCGGAGTCAGCGCCTGTGATCTTCACATCAAACGCGGTATTTCCGCCCGCCTAATGCTGCGCCTTCCACATCACTCGCCGCCACCGCGGGCACGCCACCTCCCGCCGCTTCTCGAAGGATTTCCAATAGTAACTCTTACTCGGACTCGGCCGAGAACAGACGGAAAAAGCCCAATGATCCGTGACGGTCTTGGATGCACGTCCAGACCCAGGAAACCAATGCGCTGCGTTCAATGGGGCACGGAGGTGCCAACCATGTTCCGAACGGCGGGAATCGTGGGCAGCGCTGAGACTGACACTCGTTGTACAAAGCAGGATTGCTACAAAAGTCGCGCCAAGGAACGAGTTCATCACCATTGTTCCTCCTGTACCAAGTTTCTCATTGCTTGAAGCCTTTCGACTCCGTGGAAGTCTAGCGGTTCCCGGAACCGAGCGTTGAGGAACTTGGTAACGGTCTGTAAGCGGTAGGGCGTATAGGCAGGTGGGGATGTTGCGACGCAATCCTTTCCAATTCACGAGTTGCGTGCATATCTCGCCATTGATTTCTACCGAGGCATCAAGCTCGTTCAGACAGTCGATCGCCGTCGCAGAATTTGTCTCGGCCTTCTGATGGCCAACAGCGCATTGATTCGCGGGCTTGTTGCCTGCACCGCTCTTCGCTCATGGACTGCTCTCAGCGATTTCGCGGGACGTCCGAGAGCCCTCGCAAGTGATCCTTTGCGACCTGGTTTGTTGGATCGAGTTCGAGTGCCTTCTGAAAGTCGCGCAAGGCCGTCTCATGCTGCCCGGCCTTCTCCAAGGCATCGCCTCGACCGGCATAGGCTACGGCCAGCGCCGGAGCCAGAAGGATGGCCTCACTGTAGTCGGCGATAGCACGCCAATAGTCGTGCATCTTGGCGTAGACAAGCGCGCGATTGAAGTATCCCTCAGCCTTCTTGGGCTGCAAAGCGACGACACGATCGAAATCATCCAGCGCCCGATCTAGGTCTCCTGCATTGGACAGAGCGCTGCCTCGATTCAGGTAGGCTGGCGCAAGGTCTGGGTCGAGCCGTATCGCCTGACTGAAGTCCGCGATTGCCTCATCAAGTTGTCGGTTGCGCAAATAGGCATTGCCGCGATTGTAGTAGCTGCCGGCAAGATTGGGTTCGAGCAAGATCGCTTTGCTGAACTGAGTAATGGCTCGATCATACAGGCCCTCCTCATAAAGGGCCGCTCCTCGATTGTTAAAGTCAGCCACGAAACTCATGAGGGCTTGCCGGGCGCGTTCATAGCTTGGATCGATTTCCAATGCTCTTCGCCAGTCCGCACTTGCGTTGTCGCGTTCACCGCGCAGGGTGTAGACGATGCCTCGATTGTAATAGGCGCTGACATAGCGTGGATCGAGCCGAATCGCTTGGGTGAGATCCGCCAACGCAGCATCGTGTTGTCCCTTGGAAATGTAGGCGTTGCCCCGATTGTTGTAGGCGCCGGTTGAACCGGGCGCGAGCCGTATTGCCTCACTGTAGTCGACAATGGCGAGATCGATCTGGCCTTTTTCATAGTAGGCATTGCCGCGGTTGCCAAAGGCTTCGGCAAGGGTGGGATTAACATGGATAGCTGCGGTCAGGTCGGTAATCGCTGCATCGACCTGGCCCTTCCTGAGATAGGCGGAACCCCGCTTGAAATACGCCGTCGATAAATCGCCGTGCGCAAACGGTGCGTTCTCGATCACCACCGTGCAGCCGAGAATACTGCGCTCCGGATCAGTGCTCTTACAGTCAGCCACAGCGTCCGCAAACGCGACCTCGCTCAGGACAATTAAGAGCGAGAGCGTCCACGACGCTCGAACGAGAGCCCGGATCGGTCCCTTCTCACTATGTGTCCGCCAGCTATGTGTCCGCCAGCGCAAATCGGACATGGTCAGTGTGGCGCGAGCAATCCAGTCGTCGAATGACGACCGCAATTCGCATGGATCAGCCGATCAATGATGGCCATGTCCGTGACCATGGCCATGGTGGCCACGATGGCCATGATGATGCCCGTGATGATGATGCCACCGGTGGTGATGATGGTGCCGCCACCAGTGATGATGGCGACCAAAGTAAATGTGGATATGGCGGTGGCGTCGATGCCTAACCTGCTCGACTTGGCTGACCGACACGCTGGATATCCCGTTGAGTGCCTCTGACTTGCCCATTGGCGGGGCCGCCTGCGCTGCAACCGTCACTAGCACCGACATCGCAGCGACGACTGCCAGTGTCATCATATGTTTCATGCCGCATTCTCCATCCGCATCCTCAATTCAGGACCGGCTGGCGCATGCAATCGGAACTCGCCCTTTTTGACGCGGCTCGCTGCAACGGAAATCGCCATCCTCCTTTGGATTCCTCCGATGCACGACCGCGAGGTTGCCATGCGTCGTTTCTCGGTCCGTGGAGAAGGAGGGTATCGCGTCCCGGCAAAGAGAGATCGAGAACTTGGTAACACTCTGTAAATGGTGGGGCGCCCGTTCGGGAGCGCGGTTGGGCCAACCTGGGCTCAACCCCGCTCGCGCGCGCTGATAAGTGGCTAACACCGCAGCTCGAGCCTTGTCGGTGCACGTCGCGGCAGAACCGACGCGCAACGCAAGGCCCTAGCGCAAAGCCTGTCGTCCCCCTAACGGGCTTTTCCGTTACACTCTGTTACAAAGTGGCGAGACCAAGCGTTAGGCTTTCTCTGTCATCATCTCGCGCTCCGGGCCAGCACATTGCTTGCTCGGGCAATAGGCGACTCGACTGGCAACGAGACCTGCATGCTGGCCACTGCCTTTCCGCTCCCTTCGCGCGAACCTCGCATCTTTCGCCGCCCAGGATGCCGCAATAGCCTCCAACGCAAGCTCGTCGGCAGCCCATATTCAAATGTGTGACCTCGATTTCGTCACGGATCGCGAAGGTTTCAACGCACTCGAAGCGGAATGGAACGAGCTCTTCCAGCGGGCGGGCCGCGGGACACAGATGTTCCAGACCTTCAATTGGCTCTGGCATTGGTGCAATTACTACCTTCCTCTCTCCAAAGAGAGCCATGGCCCGAGACTTTCAATTGTGACCGCGCGCTGCGACGGTAAGCTTGTAATGGTTTGGCCGCTCGTCCGTGAGCGCAGCGGCCCCATCATCAAGCTAGTCTCGATGGGTGAGCCTGTCAGTCAATACAGTGATGTTCTTGTCGCCGACACATCTGACGTGACGGAAATCCTGCGCGCGGCATGGCGCTTTATTGTCGCCCGATCTGGCTCCGACGTAGTTCATCTGCGGAAAGTACGCGCCGACGCTGCCGTCGCTCCCCTAATGGCCGAGATCGGCGCCTTCGCAACGGAAACACTCCGAGCCCCCTACCTCGATCTCTCGAGCGCAACCTCATTTGCGGACTATCAGCAGCGATATTCGAGCGGCTCGCGTAAGAAGCGCAGACGTGATCGTCGCCGGCTCGAGGATCGCGGGCCTATAACCATCGAGCACCATGTGGGCGGGTCGCGAGCGCGAGAGCTCGTCACTCTCGCCATTTCTCTGAAGCAGCTCTGGCTCAGAGCACGCGCACTGGTCTCACCGGCACTTGCCGATCCTCGCATGGCTCGCTTCTTTGGGGATGTCGCAAATGCGGCTATCCGCCCAGCGGGCGGCCACGTGATGGCGATGATGTCAAACACGACACCCGCGGCGCTCGAGGTCGGCATCCGATGCAAGGATCGCACGGCCACCCACATTATCGTTTACGATTCCGAGTTCGAAAAGGTTAGTCCCGGTGCACTGCTGATGGAGGAGAGCATCCGGCGGGCCCTCGCAGATGGATTCTCCGCCTTCGACCTCCTCGCGCCCGCCGATGACTATAAGATGAACTGGGCAGACGGCGTGGTTGAGGTGTGCGACTGGGCTGCACCGCTCTCCTTTGCCGGTAGCCTCTATGCGCGGGTTTACCTCAAAGTCCTTCGCGATGCGGTCAAGAAAGCCGTCGCAGCGTTTCCGGATCCACTGCGACGATTCATTGTGAGTGGACTCAACCTGGCTCTACGTCGGAGATGAGATGGCGGGCGCGTAATCGTTGAGTGCGAGAGAACGACCACGAGGCTCAGATCGATAATCCACGAAGACCTAAGAGGGGCCATCCGCCTGTGATAGTGACGGGCAAGATGAGCGCATTCACCGCAAATTCATCCGAGGCGCTGCACCGTCACGAATATCGAGGCGCGACCTCATGGGTGGCGGACGTCACGGCGCCGCAGAACCAGGGACGCGCCACTGAGGATGAAGAGGAGGAATATCCGATGCAAAGAACAAGCCTTCTTGCGATCGCCGGCGGGGCAATTCTGCTGGGCTTTGGTTCTCTTTCAGCCTCGGCTGCGCCCCTGGTAGCGGCCGTGCCCGGAGCGAACACGCAGGGGAGTGACACCCAGCTCCAGCCCATCCACTGGCGTCCCTGGCATCACTGCCACTGGAAACATGGGCACCGGCACTGCCATGGTGGCGGTGACGACCATCACGGCGGTCACCACCACAACGGCCATCATGACAACCATCATGGGGATCATCAGGACAATCACCACGGCGATCATCACGGTGGCGATCACCATGGAGGTGATCACCACGGCGGCCACGACAAGCACTGAGCGCACCGCTTGACGGTCGACACTCAGCATTGAATGCGGAGGCGGCTTGCTTTGCTGCTAGTCGCTTCCGCCTTGCCGTTGCTGTCGCGCCCGCGAGACTGTAGACTGGACCCGACCAGCTCACAGTACATCAGACTGCGAAGCCCTTTGGCGGCCGCTTGGACTGCTGTGAACTCTGTTCCGGGGCAGCGCAGCATCCCCATGGCTTCGGGTGGGCGACAAACGCACCCTTAAGACTGCAAGCGGCGCGGCTAGCTGACAGCTACCACTTTGTGCGCTGACGTGGATCGGGAAGCTCGACTTGCCACGAGAACCGGCGCCCACTTCGCAGCAAGCCATATTGAGAGTCAGCGCCAATTTGAGCCATTTTTCATGGTGTAATTGTCACCGTCACTCGCGTTTGGAACCACCGTAGTCACGGCCCCAGTAACGCCACGCTCGCGTCGCGTTTGGGTCGATCGGCGTGTCCTCGCCGCTCGTTGCTTCTTTTTCGGTCGTCCTGCCACTATCGCTCGAAGCCTCTCGGTCACAAGGCCCAATGCGGGTTTCTTGCGTCACCTTGCCGAAATAGTCGATGTGCAAGTGGAAGCGCTCTCCACCACGACAAGCATTGACCTGAAATGGGGCCTTGGCCACGGTGAATTCGATTTGGTCGAAACCCTGATCGCTGAGCTCGCGGCGGACGCGATCCGCACCATGGCCCCATGCGGACACCGTCCAGCACAAGGCTACGAACGCAATGGTTCCAGCAGCCAATCGTGCGTTCATCACAGCCCTCCTATTCGAGGACATGGCTGGAGTATACAAGTAGAACTGGCCTGAATGAAGACCTGATGTGTTGCTCATCAGTGGGGTCCGAGACTTGCTGCACCACCCCTACGACTACGGTCGGTCGCTCTTTGGTGGTCGTCTTCTGAGGCTGCGCAACTTTCTGGGCGAGATGCAGACGCTTCAATAGGCGCAGCGGTCCGGCAGACCGCTTTCGCACAACGACCCTGTGTAGGTCTCAGCCGGAATTACGTCAGCGAAGGAAGACATGCGTCCGACGGATTTCTTCTCCCTCCTGGACGCATTCACAGCGTCCCTGCATCATGGGCGTCAATGTCGCACCAGCCGTTCCCTTCCAGCATTCTAATGGTTGCCGCCGCACCGATATCGGGATCGCCGTGAATTCAAGCACTACACCGCTGATCTCACTCCGTGCTGTCGCGATTGATACGGAGACCACAGGTCTCGATGCGAGAACGGCAAGGATCGTCGAGATTGCTGCAGTGCGCGTGAATGGTCTCGAGGTCGAAGGATCGGTGGCGCTGCAACAGCTTGTTCGACCGGACGTTCCCGTCCCTGAAAGTGCTTCACGTATCCACGGTCTCGCGGCGCATGATCTAGAGGCATCCCCGCGGTTCGCCGACATCGGACTCGCCCCGCGCGACGTGATGAATACGGCCGTCGTGATCGGGCACAATGTAGGCTACGATCTAGCCGTCTTGGATCGCGAGTACGCGCGCGCCGGTCTCGAGTGGATCGCACCGCGCTCCCTCGACGTTCGCGCGTTGGCACGTCTCGCCGCCCTGATCTGGCGAACTATGGCCTCGATACTCTGTGCAGCCGGCTCGGGGTTAAAGTCAGCAGGCGGCACCGGGCGCATCCGGATGCACTCGCTACGGCGCAGGTGTTCGTGCGGCTCGTTCCACTCTTGAGGAACCGCGGGATTAGAACCCTCGCAGAAGCCGAGTTTGCATCGCGACACCTCTCAGGCGAAGAACGCCTATATCGGACGGGTGGATGGATCTTTCCAGCTCATCCGACATCAGGTGACCCTGGCCCGGCAATATCCGCGATCGACAGCTATCCCTATCGACACAGAGTGAGTGATCTGAAGCTGCACTCCCCCTAAATACGTGGCGAAAGCTATGATGGCGTGCACCACCGTTGTGTAACCCCAGCTCTTCCTCGCCTACCTCTGCCGCAATCAAGGTGAATGTGGGCGAGTTTTCGTCAGCCGTCACAAACGGCGCAATAGGCTGTGTGGATTGCTCTAGCGAACTCATATCACCGCCGCCTACTCATAGTCTGGCGACGACGGTGAGGAGATGTGTGCAGGTACGTCCTGCCCTATGCCCCGACCTAGTCTTGGGCAGGTCAGGGACACCTCGGTCAATTCCCAGTCGGGTCTCTGACCTTTGCTGTGTGGTCGATCGATCAGAAGCTCTGCTTCATGCCCACTTGGAAGAGACGGGGCGCGCCCGGAAGGATGCCGCGCGTGCGGTCGACGATGTACTCCTCGTCGAACACGTTCTTCACGGCGAAGAAGATATCCGTCTTCGTCGGCTGGTAGGTGTACGTAGCGGCCAGATTGAACAGCAGCACATCGTTGATCTTGCCGAACTGGCCGGAGCGGGCGGCGTTGCTTCCCGGTCCCGAGGGGTGATCGGCGCCGCTCTCGAGGTTCAAGAAGTCGGCGAACTGCTCGCCGAGGTAAACCGCCTCAAGGTTCACATCGAAAAGCCCAGGCAGCGCATAGCCGATGCGCGCCGTCACCAAATGCTCGGGCGCATACGGCTGGCGGTTGCCGGTGGTATCACCCCCAACCGGCAGGCCGTTGGCGACTTGTATGAACGGGCTGAGCTGCTCCGCTGTCCACAGCCACGTCCACGCTACTTGTCCGTAGATATTGAAGGACGTGCCAGCCAGTCTGTTGGAGTCGAGACGCGTGTAAAACTCGAGGCCCTCGAACAGAGCCTCGCCTTGAGCGAGTGGCACATTGCTGGCGACCGAGCCCGTCGCGATCAGGTTGTCGAAGTCGTTGCGGAAGTAGGTTCCGTCGAGAATGAGGCCGCGCAAGGGCTCGCTTTTCACGCCGGCCTCGAAATTGATGGAATGCTCCGAGTCCACGTTGGTGGTGACGCCGCCTCCACTGATCGAATCCGCTACCGTCGGCGGTGCGAATCCTTCGTGGACGCCGGCGAAGAACCGCACATTCCGCGTCGGCTCGAACCCGACGCTGACACCCGGAATGACCTCGGTGACCTTGGTCTCCCCGTCGCTCCCGTTGATGTTGTTGTGCTGTTCGTATTGGATGTTCTCGTAACGAACCATGGGCGTCACGCTGAATGGTCCGACCCCAATTCGGTTGTGTGCAAACACCGACCAGGCGCTGACATCGCGGTCTAGGTCCTCTCCCTTCGTGACACCGGGGTCACCGGGGCGCGCAAAGGGGCTGGGAGCCGTGAAAGCCAGCCGGTCTTGCGCCTCTGCATGCAGCCGGTATCCAACCTTCAACTGGTTGTTGACCCCTTCGGCAAGCGCAGTCTCGAGCGTTGCCCGCTGCTCGAAGCCATACGTTTCATAGTAGCGGACTCGTCCTGTGGCGGCACAATTGTCTACGTCGATGGCAATGCCGTTGAGACGGTCGGCAAGATGATTGGGAACATTGCTGCAGACTGTGTCGGTCGAGTTGCTCGATGCGCGCCACCAGTCGCGGTCAAAGCTCGTCCAGTAGACGCTGGAGGCGAGATTGAGCACCGGGAGAATGTCCCAGTTGTGGGTCAGGGACGCCCCGAAGCGTTCGGTGTCGAAGCGGTCGTTCTTGAAGGGGTTGTAATAGATGCCGAAATTGCGCGCCTCGGCCTCGGTGAGGCCCGAGTAGGTGACCTGCGAATCCTCCTTGAAGTAGCTGAACTTGCCGATCAGGGCCTGCGTTGAATCAATCTGCACGATGCCCTTGAGACCAAGATCCTGGATCCCGTGCTCGACATTGTCGCGGGCGCCGTCGCCGCTCTTGTTGACGTAGTCGATCTGGCCGCCGAAGGGGCCGTACCACCCGCCGTAATAGACCTGCCCGTTGAGGTAATCCCTGTTGCCGGCGGTGATCGCGGCGAAGCCCCCGGGCGTGCGCGGCGGATTTGGCGTGACATAGTTGACCACACCGGAGATCGTCTGCGGACCGTAGAGGAGCTGGTCGGCACCCTTGATCACTTCGATGCGCTCGAAGCGGTCCATGAGCGGATGGAAATAGCTCGCGTTGTCTCCGTAGGGCGCGAACGTGAGGAACAATCCGTCCTCGAGCAGCAGCGTCTTTGTCGAGCGCGTCGGGTTGAGACCGCGAATGCCGATGTTGGGTCTCATGCCGAACCCTTCCTCGTCGCGCACGTTAACACCCGGAACGGATCGCAGCGCCTCATTGGTGGTGAAGACGTGGCTGGTGTAGAGCTGCTCGCCGTCGATGACGTAGGCTGAGCCTTCCACGTCGAGAAGACCTTGCCGGTCGCCGACGATATCACCGACAACCGTGATTCCCGGGAGCGACGGCCCAGTTGTACTGCCAGCCGCCGCGTCGCCCGGCACGGCTCCAGAAGTGGCGCCGGACGCAGGTGTGGCGCTCTTCTTCTTTGCTACCAGTGGCGTGGGGTATTTGGTCTGCTTCTTCGGCGCCGTGGTCGTGACCTCGATCGGGGGGAGCGTCGCCTCGGTGGCCTCCTGTGCGGCGAGGCTCGATGGTGCACCGATTGCGGTCAGGCACCCCAGTATGCCTGCGACATTGGCTCGTGCGCCGATGCGCCGGCATTTCCCTGCCCTGCAATTCTCGCTGTCCGCTCCTTCGCCAAGACTCCGAGCCGAGTTCCCGCCCATCGAACGCATTACTATCACTCCCCCTAATGTGTACTTGGGCGATACTCCACCTCCGCAGCTGGCGTAATGTCGTCCGCCTCAGCGCCGCTGGACCACGCCTTCTGCGGCTTGCCCAATTTCCGATTGTACACCCTGAATGTCATATTTTGGTCAATATTGACACGGCGGGTCAAGTTTGAGGCCGACATGCGTCGCCGATCGCGGGGCTGACGTTGCGCAACTGTCACAATCGCCATGTGCAGGTTCAATCGGCCGTGACAAGCGGGCGCGACCAGCAAATTGTTGCAGACTCGCGTGCGTGATGCATTCAAGGTCCCGCGGCTAAGCGATCTCGACAAGACAGAGAACGCACCTCGCGAGCTAACGAAAAGCGTTGAGGCCAACCTGTCGGGAACTTCTGTCCCAGCACCCTCGCTGATGTGACCTTTGCAGCAGTGAACAGAGGAGCGAGCAAAAGATCATTATTGCCATTCTCAGCAATTCATCATGCTCGCGCGGCTTCAGCTTCGACGTTATAGCGCGCGAATCGCATGGAGGACGGAGGACGCTCTTGGGCTCGCCGACCTCAGGATACGAGACCATTCTGTCGATCTGCGCTGACGATGGATGCGGTCGCTACATCCTATCGGCCAATTCCGCATGCCGGATCATGATCACGGGTTTACCCGTCATCACAATTCCTTGTGTCCTTTTGGACAGGGCACTTGCCATGACCACAGCAGATTCTCGCAGTTCTAGATCGCCCTTTCAGATTGTTGAAGGGGAGCGCCCATGGCACCACTGCTTAAGCCTGAGGACTGCTGCATACTTTTCATCGATCCCGTGCGCCGCAACGTCGAACGCAGCGAGAGAGAAGACTCTTGCCACGACAGTCTCATCAGGCGCCACGCGCTGATCCAAGAGGCTGCAAAGGTGCTCGATGTTCCGAAATTCTTTGCGATCTACGGCGACGCCGTCGACGAACGAGAATGGATCGCGCAACCTTCTGACCCCTCCAAGCCGCGAGTCTATGCCGTTTGTACAGCGGGATCCCTATGGTCCAGCAGTGGGCTCGGGGCAGCACTTACGGAAGAGGGCAGGACCTGCCTCGTGCTCTGCGGCTTTTGGCTCGAAAGAAGTGTGACCTTTGCCGCCCTCAACGCACTGGCCGACGGCTTTGACGTGTTCGTGCTTATGGATGCCTCTCCAAGCTGCGATCGACACGCGCAAGGTCCTGCGGTCGATCGCCTGCTGCAGGCGGGAGTCGTCCCACTGACGACCACGCAAATGGTGAGCGAATGGGCAGAAGTCGCCGCTGATGACGTGCGACGCTCTTCGTTGCGCAATCTGCTTGCGTCAAGCTAGTACAGATCGAATGTCCTCGCATGGCGGACAAGGCGCGAAGGCGAGGCCTATGCTCGCTCTTGCGGGCCAGATCACGGTGGCGGTCGCTCGTCTCCTGCCCTGGCCCGTTGCCTTGGTTCGCCCCGCGCCGGCCTCACGTCCTGTCGGCATCAAAGCGCGCCAATCCTTCGCCGTCCGAATTTGGCAGTCCACGCGGACAGAGAGCCAATTCCCTTATGCGGCGACTTCACCGGGGCCCTGGCACCGCTTCGGCGCCTGGTCCGAGCCGTCCCGGCTTGTGCGCACCTCGCGCCGACGGGGGGTTGTCTCGCCCTTGCGTCCAGGAGTGCGCGCCGTTTTTCGATCCGCGCCATGACGGGTCCTTGCTCCGTTATCCGCTTCAGCCCATGCCCGCCTCTTGTCGTGCAAACTACGGCCGGCGGCGCCCTGCAAGGAAACCCTCGCGCCCGCGGTTTTTGTTCCCCGCCGCTCTGCCGATCGGCTCCTCGCGCCGCGTTCGCTGCAAAAAAACCTTGGGCTCGGGTCCTCCGCTGATCGCTCCGGCCAAGATGGTTCCTCGGGCTTGAGCCGGCCGCTGGGTCCTGCACGCCGGCGGGAGATGGTCTCTCGCCGGACAACTGAAAGGACCAGTCACATGGCTACCATCGGATCTGTCACGAAGCGCGAAGATGGCCGCTTTGAGGGCGAGCTCAGAACCCTGTCGATCCGCGCCGAGATCGCACTCCTGCCGGTCTCGGACAAGGCGGCGCCGAACCAGCCCGACTATCGGGTGATGTCGCAAGGCATCGAGATCGGCGCCGGCTGGATCCGCAAGGGTCAAACCTCCGGCAAGGAGTACGTCGCGCTTTCGATCGCCGCTCCGGAGTTCGGGTCGAGGACGCTCTACGCGAACCTCGGCCGGGCGGCAGGTCAGGACGATGACAGCGTGTTCGCGCTGATCTGGAACCCGCAGGAGTAAGAGCTCACGCTCTCGCCTTCGCCCTCGTGCCTTCGGGCACGAGGGTTTCTCTTTGATTCATGATGAAAATAGTCAAGTTAAGACAGCGCGCGAAGCACCAGTACAATGATCGTATTTCGCGGGGAGCGATCGAGATCATTCAGACACTCATCCGATCGCTATTGCACAGTTCCTTCAACCAATGAGGACGAGAGGCCTGCCTCTCGCCAGGGGGACAGTCATGCCCGCGCGGTCGCACGGAAGAGCATTGCCAAATAAAGCCCGGTCCTCTGTCGGCCCCTCCTGGCCCCCGACTGTGAGCCAGTATGACTATGTCAGGTCGCTGCCAAAGACCGGGTGGGCCTGGGAGTTCCTGCGCCGTAATCCCGATTATCAACGCGACTATCGATTGAATGCCGGACGATGCGGGAACATTTGCCGGCACCGGACAGGGATTACTCTCTGCAGACTACGCCGCCGCTGCCGCAAAGCCGAGGCTTGGGGTCTTTGCTCCTTTCGTAGATCCCAACGAGCCCGCAACTACCGCCAATGTCTTTTGGTCGCCCGACGCTCTGTCCTTGACCCTGTCGGGCACGGCCACGCGCGCGCCCAATAGCGATCTCTGCTTGGAAGGCCTGCCAGGTGTTCGGCAGCTCATGATCGATGCCAAAGGCATGCAACACCTGAAGCTCGCGTCGGATCGACGAACGCTCTCGGTCACTCTCGACGGAGCGGCCGTGGCCGTCGCTCCGGCCCGCGTCATCTTCCATATTGCCGGTCTTGAACATATCGAGCGCGCCAGTGATGGCCTCGCGACTCTCAGCGAGATCCTCCGTCACAACATCGAGCATTCCGAAGACGGGACCTGGACAGCCACAAGCCTCGCGATGCGCGACGCCCTGATCGCCCTCGACGGGCATCGGGTCCGCGCAACCTACCGCGATATTTCCACCGTTATTTTCGGCGCAGAACGAACCAGTGAGGCGTGGCGGGGCGCGAGCACCGCCCTCAAAGATCGTATTGGCCGCGCGCTGAAACGCGGCCTCGAGCTGGTCGCCGGGGGCTATCGCGAACTCTTGTGAAGGGGTGGCGGATCGGGACACCCACACCTCGACACTCCACATCGCGCCCGATCCTGCACATTGTCCATGCCTGGCCATTCACGGGAGTACACGCATGGTCGAGGAGCAGACATCCCCTTTTCTCAATGTCGAAGAAGCCGCGGCATATCTCCGCCTAAAGAAGCGCACGCTCGACAACATGCGCTGGCAAGGGGTCGGCCCCCGCTTTCGCAAGCATGGCGGCTGCGTCGTCTATCACCGTGACGACCTCAAGGCCTGGTCGGAAGGTGCGAGGCGGCGCTCGACCTCCGGGCGCACCGAGTGAGTATGAGGACCTGCGTTCTCGTAGCGCTGGGTGTTGGTCTGCTTACGGCCACTGCCGTGGCACCTGGGCGCCCAGTCCTGGTGTGGAACAGATCGCCAAGCGTCCCGATCGGACTCTACCTTATTGTCGGTAAGCCGCCTCACGTCGGCGACTACGTCGTGATCCGCCTTTCCGGCACAATGCAGGCGCTCGCCGAGCGGCGCAGCTACATTGGCCCGATCACGCCCCTCCTGAAGCGCGTTGCCGCGAGCGAGGGCGATCGGGTGTGCCGCCGTGGACAGGCTGTGCTGGTTTCCGGGCAGCGAATCGTCATTGCTTTAAGCATCGATCGAGCTGGACGGCCACTGCCGGTGTGGCAGGGCTGCCATCAGTTACAAGACGGCCAAGTGTTCGTCCTCGGCACGCATCCGGAGAGCTTCGACAGCCGTTACTTCGGTCCCATCGATCGCGAACAAATTGCCGGTGCGGCAATACCGCTGTTCATCCCTTGAGCAGTCTGCCCCGCGCACGCTGACGAACGTCTCGCATCCTCAAAGAGAAAATCCATGCGCTTACGAGAATGCTCAACGGGGGCAGACGGGAGATCAGGATAAAGGGCTGACGTCGTTTGTGCGTCAAAGGCCGCAACTAGGCGCTTGGGTACGACGCCAACATGGCATCCATAGCGTCAACGTTTGAGATTTGCCTGTGCGCCCAGCACGATGTTTGACGCCGTCTTGAACTCTTCGCGCATCACGCCATCTCGCCTTGCGTTCAGCAGCGCAGCCGAGGTCACGCATGGCGCAAGACAGTTTCGATCCCAAGCTCGGACGCATCCGCGATATCCGCCGGGCACGCGCCGAGCGTCACGCTACACTCGTCTTCCGCCAGGCCGGCAAGCACGGCGCCAGGGCGCTGCGGCAGAAAGGACACGTCGCGCCCTCGAGCCTAACGCGCGGCATGGGCACCGGCGCTCGCGCCGCCGCCGGTCTCATTGCACCCGGCAGCCGTCGTGTCATCGTCAAGGCCCGCTACACGCGCTTCGTCGGTGGCGATCTCGGCGCGGCGCGCGCGCATCTCAAATACATCGTACGCGATGGCGTCACGCGGGAAGGTGCGCCAGGACGCCTCTACGATGCATCCGGTGAGGAGGTCGATGGCGCCGCGTTCCTCGATCGCTCGGCCAATGATCCGCATCAGTTCCGCTTCGTCGTCTCCGCCGACGAGGGGGCGCAGCTTGCCGATCTGAAACCTCTCATCCGCGATCTCCTCGCGCAGATGGAGCAGGACCTCGACACCAAGCTCGACTGGATCGCGGTCGATCATTTCAATACTGGTCATCCACACACGCACATTGTCATCCGCGGCCGTGACGATCAGGGGAGGGATCTGGTCATGGCCCGCGACTACATCGGCCACGGCGTGCGGGCGCGAGCGCAGGCGCTGGTCACGCTCGAGCTCGGTCCGGAGAGCCAGCTCGAGCGCATCCAGAAGCAGTTCAACGAGGTCGGCCAGGAGCGGCTGACCCGGCTCGACCGCGCCCTGATGTCGTGCGCCAGAGATGGCATCCTCGTCATGACGTCCAGCCCGGAGCTGGATCCGACACAGCACACACTGCGGATCGGTCGCCTCAAGACGCTGGAACGGCTCGGGCTTGCCGAGGAGCGGAAACAGGGGGTCTGGGCTCTCGACACCAGGATGGAGAGCAAGCTCCGCCAACTCGGCGAGCGCGCCGACAAGTTCAAGATGATGCAGCGCGCTCTTCGCGAGACTGGCATCGAGCGCAGCGCAGCCGCTATGGCGCTGTTCGAGCGCGGTCCGCGCAAGGCACCACTGATCGGCAAAGTCGTCGGTGTCGGTCTGGTCGATGAGATCAGCGATCACACCTGGGTCGTCATCGATGCCGTCGATGGTCGCGTGCACTACGCCGAACTCGGTCGGCTCAAGCCCGCCGAGGTGCCTGGGCGCGGCACACTCGTGGCGCTGGCGGGCGACAGCCACGAAGGCAAGCCTTCGAAGGTTGCCAAGGTGCAGGAACTCTCCCCAGCCAAATTGGAAAGCCAGACGACCTACGACGGCCCGACCTGGCTCGACCAGGCCATCTTGTCGAGATGGCAGCCCGAGCCCGGTACGCCGGGCTTTGCTCGCGATATGCAGCAGGCTCTGGCTGCACGTGGTCAGTGGCTGGTTGCTCGCAATCTCGCAACGCTGTCACCGACCGGGGACCTTAAGCCGAGTCCCGAGATGATGCGCACCCTACGCCGGTCAGAACGCGAGCGCGTGGTCCAGGGCCTGTCCCATGTGCTCAACGCCAGCTATATCCATGCCGAGCCGGGGACGCGGGTTACGGGCGTATACGATCGCACGATCACGACACCGACCGGTAAACTCGCGATCATTCGGCGTGAGGATACCTTTACGCTGGCGCCCTGGCGACCGGCGCTGGAGCCGTTTCGCGGGCAGGTCGTCACGGGAGTGATTGGTCCAAACCGCGTGACTTGGACCCTTGATCGCGGCCGGACCCTGCCAGGGCGAACATGACCACCGAGAATAGCGGGGTCCACCTCACAAGCTACGGCTGCTGGCCATATCCTCCCAACCAATAGGTTGGTCTGGGATGTCCGCGCTCGACGGAGCGAACCCAGAACTCCAGTGCGCAGGGCGCAACCGTATCGCTCACCGAATCTTGGGGCGCCGCAAGACGGCGCCCCCAACGTTTCGGCGCGTGTCATTCGACGGTGGGCAGCTCGCCGCTGCGGATACGCGCAACGAGATCGTTCCATTGGGCATACGTGAGACGTACGGTGTTCGCGTCCTCGCCAATCGTGACCTGGCTAGCGGTGATCTCGACCGCCGGGCACGCCCCGCACACTCCGCAGTTCGGCACGACCTTCAGAGTTTCGAATGGTTTCGCTTTCATGGCTTTCTCCCTTTCACAATCAGACGAGCGCCATTGCCCTGGGCAAGGAATGCGCTAACCTGCACGTTGAACCCAGGTTTAAGGTCAAGAGCCATGGGCCAGATTTTGACCGTTGGCACAGTCGCCAAGCGCCTTGGCATTCGCCCCTCAGCGGTGCGCTTTTACGAGCGCCAGGGCCTGGTCGCCTCGCAGCGCCTTCCCAATGGCTACCGGGCTTACGACCGTGACTCGATCAACGTCTTGAACTTCATCACGCGCGCCAAGGCGCTCGGCTTTTCACTCGATGAGGTGCGTGAAATCCTCTCCCTGCGCCGGCGGGGCTCGGAACCGTGCGCCTGCGTGGCGGACATGATCGAGCGCAACCTTGCGGGCATCGATCGGCGTATCGCCGAGCTTTCGGGATTGCGGCGCCAGCTGCGAGCGCTCAAGAAGGTCCCGCCGGGCAAGGGACCCGCGAAGGCCATCTGTCCCATCATCGAGGGTGATGCCTAACGAGGCATGACACCCCGGCACAGGTTCAGGGTCGCCGCGGCCCTAGCCCCCGCGCTTCGTCATCCTCACCGGAGCCCACCGGCCTCATGCACCGAGGGCGTCCAGAATCGGGCATTCCGGAACCTTTCTGCCGTGGCAGCGCGCGGCGAGGTCGGTGAGGACGCGCTCGAGTTTCCTGAGGTCTTTCACCTTCTGCCGGATGTCCGCGATGTGCGCGTGCGCCATGGCGCTCACCTCAGCACACGTCAGCGCATGTCCGCCCGCGAGCCCGAGCAGGGCCCGGGTCTCGTCCAATGAAAACCCTAGCTCGCGGCACCGGCGGATGAAAATGAGCCGTTTGAGGTGTTCGGTGCCATAGCTGCGCTGCCCACCTTCCGTGCGCGGTGGCGCCGGCATGATGCCAATTCGCTCGTAATAGCGAATCGTCTCGATGTTCACTCCCGTCTCTGCCGACAACCTGCCGATCGGGAATTCCCCGGCGCGCATGGGCCTGCTGATCCTTCGCAAAAAAAGTGTTTGACCCTGTAGTCACTACAGGTTGCACGCTTGAATATGAGAACGCAAGGAGGAGCGCAATCCCATGCCCGAACGCACCGAGGCATTGAACATAACGCCCACGACGGACAGCGCGAGAGCTCTGCCTAGGCTCGTTGCCGCCGGCGGCCTTATGGGGGCCCTGGCCGCGTCGACCTGCTGCATCCTGCCGCTCGTGCTCTTCAGCCTTGGCATCTCCGGGGCGTGGATTGCCAACCTGACGGCGCTCGCGCCGTACAAGCCCTACTTCGCCGCGGCCACGATCGCCCTTCTCGGCTACGGGTACTACCTCGTCTACATGAAGCCCAGACAGGCCTGCGCGGATGGCTCCTGCGCCCGGCCGTTGCCAAATCGTCTGGTCAAGGCAAGCCTCTGGTTCGCGACTGTGCTGGTGATGGTCGCCCTGGCCTTCGATTTTGTCGCGCCGTTCATTCTGAGCTGAGCCGAATATGGAAGGAAGAAAATGCTCATGAAGCGCCTCTTCAGCATCGCTACACTGGCCGCAACCCTGCTGACCTCAGGCATCGCCATTGCTGCGGAACGGACCGTCACCCTCGCCGTCAAGAATATGACTGTGCGAGCTGCCCCTACATCGTCAGGAAGACGCTCGCGACGGTACCTGGCGTCAGCAAGGCGGAGGTTTGGTTCGAGGAGAGGACGGCGACCGTAACCTTCGACGATGCGAAAACGAGCGTCATGGCATTGACCGAGGCCACGGCCATCGCCGGTTATCCCGCCACCGTCCAGGAGTAAGCCCAGCCATGCGCCACTGCTGTGCCGGCAAAAACAACGTCTACGATCTCGCCGTCATCGGTGCCGGCTCGGCTGGCTTCTCGGCCGCCATCACCGCCGCCGAGCAGGGCGCAAGCGTGGCGCTCATCGGTCGCGGCACGCTCGGCGGCACATGTGTGAACATCGGCTGCGTGCCCTCCAAGACCCTGATCCGCGCCATGGAAGGCCCCCATCACGCGCGCGCGGCCGCGCGCTTTGCCGGCGTTCAGGCCGAGGGTCGCGTAACCGACTGGACGGCACTCGTCGCGCAAAAGAACGAGCTGGTGTCGTCGCTGCGCCAGGCCAAGTACGCCGACCTCCTGCCGGCCTACAACGGAATCGCCTACCTCGAGGGCCCCGCGCGACTTGCCGATGGCGGCGTGGCGGTCAACGGCTCCATGATCAAGGCCCCCAAGGTGATTATTGCGACCGGCGCGCGCCCATCCGTGCCGCCCATCAAGGGGATCGATAGCGTCGACTATCTGACCAGCACATCGGCGCTCGACCTCAAGACGCTGCCGCGGAGCCTCATCGTCGTGGGCGGCGGCTTCGTCGGCGCCGAGTTGGCGCAGATGTTTGCGCGCGCGGGCGTTGCCGTCACCATCGTCTGCCGCAGCCGTCTGCTGCCTGCCGCCGAACCCGAGATCGGCGAGGCCCTCTCACGCATCTTCCGCGAGGAAGGCATCACGCTCGACTGCGGGGTCGCCTACGAGTTCACCCAGAGAACCGACAAGGGCGTCGAGCTCTGTGTGCGCCAGGATGGCAGGCAGCGCGTCCTCGCGGCGGAAAGGATCCTGATCGCGACGGGCCGCACTCCGAACGTCGAAGATCTCGGGCTTGCCGAGGCGGGTGTACGCCAGACGAAAACCGGGGCCATTGTGGTCGACGACAGGATGCGCACCTCACGGGTCGGCACCTATGCCGCCGGCGACGTCACCGGACGCGATCAGTTCGTCTATATGGCGGCCTATGGCGCAAAACTCGCGGCACGGAATGCCCTCAACGGCGACCCTCTCGTGTATGACAACAGCGCCATGCCGGAAGTCGTGTTCACCGATCCGCAGGTCGCGGCGGTTGGGCTCACCGAGGCGCAGGCGAAGATGGCTGGTCATGAGGTCGTCACCTCTGTTCTTACCCTCGAAAATGTGCCGCGTGCGCTTGCGGCGCGCGATACCCACGGCGTGATCAAGCTTGTCGCCGATGCGAAGACCCGCAAGCTTGTCGGCGCCCACGTCCTGGCGCCCGAAGGCGGCGACAGCATCCAGACTGCGGCCATGGCGATCAAGGCCGGCATGACGGTCGAGCAGCTCGCGGAGACGATCTTCCCGTATCTCACAACCGTCGAGGGCCTGAAGCTCGCGGCCCTCGGGTTCACCAAGAACGTCAAGATGCTCTCCTGCTGTGCGGGATAGCACCAGGACCTGAAAGGATAGGGAGCTATGAAGACGCCGATTTGTCCGAGCTGCGGATGTTCGCTGGTTCGGCTCGGAGTCGACCTCGCAACCGCCAAGCGTCACGAATACTTGGGAGGCGACTACAGCTTCTGTTGTCAGGGATGTCTCGACATCTTCGTGGCCGATCCCGAAAAGTACTTGCCGGAGATCGCAGACGTTGTCGTGTGCCCAACATGCCTGGCTGAAAAGCATGTCGAGAACGCGGTCACGCTGAAGCACAAAGGAGAGACCATCCACTTCTGCAGATGCCCGGGATGCCTTGCTGCGTTCGAGCGGAACCCCGACCGATACCTGCACCGCCTCACCAGCACTTTGCGATAAGTGCGGGAAGCGGATTCCCATGACCGCAAGCGCCAGCATGAGCGGACCTGCGCCCGGGAAGTGCCGACAACTGTCTCGGGGTCAAAATCGACCCTGCGGTGACAAGCTAGGTCACTCTTCGACCGGCTCCCAAAGCTAACGAAGTTGCAGGCGACTGTGCGCTCTAAGCACTGCGAGGAACGCAACGTCCCTCAGATAAGCTTCGGGCGGCTCCCTCCCTTCGGTCGGGCCACGCCCTACCGCACGCATGCGCGCGGTAGGGCCCGCAGGCGGTCTCGGCTCGGCCCATGCAGGTGACACGGGGTGATGGCGGGCGGGCGGTCGCGCCAAGGGCACTCCGTAGTGCTCTCCTAACGCTCCGCTGTTTCGCTATGGAGGGCTCCCATGACAACAGACACCAACCCCATGAGTTACGCCGGCCTTGACGTCTCGCTCAAGGAAACTGCTGTCTGCGTCGTCAATGAAGCCGGCAAGATCATCTTCGAGCGCATGGTGCAGACCGATCCGCAGGTGATCGCCAACTGCCTCGCCAAGCACGCCCCGGCCTGAAGCGCTTAGGCCTCGAGAGCGGGCCAACCTCTGCCTAGCTCTGGCGTGAGTTCCAGAAACTGGGCTTGCCCGTCATCTGCCTCGACAGCCGCCGTGCTCATCGCGCGCTGTCCATGAAGAAAATCAAAAACGGCCGTAATGACGCCCGCGGCCTCGTGGACCTTGTGCGCATCGGCTGGTATCGAGAAGCCCGCGTCCGCTCTCTCGATGCCCAGTTCGTCCGGTCCATCCTGCTATCGCGCCAACAGCTCATCGAATCCCGGCGCGAATCGAGAACAAGATCCGCGGCGCCTTGAAGACTCTCGGCATCATGACCGGAACAACCAAGGGCCGCAGCTTTATTCCCCGCGTCATCGAGCTCCGCGCCGACAACGAATGGCTTGGCCCCGTCCTCGATCCGCTGCTAGCCGCAAGGGCTGTCCGACCCGCTTTTCGGGGCGGCTCACGGGTGTGCTTGTCCAAGCCGACGATATGTCTCATTTAAACCTGAAAGCTGCCAAGGTCACAGCGAAGTGCCGATGTCGAGAAGGGCACTTCCGGACTTCGGTGCTCGCTGCGAGATTGCTGTTAATGGCCGGATCGTAGTTTCTTCTGTAGCTTGCCCGCGTTCGAGTCGGTCAGCGCTGCGATGACGCGGCAATCGTCAACATTTCTACTCTGGCAGGCTTCCGCGATGGTCACTAGCTTTCGGCGCATCGCCTTCATCTGCTTGATTTTGACGTCGATGACCGCGACCTGACGGCGCGCGATCTCAACCGCCGCCTTGCAGGAAGCATCAGGTTCATCCGACAAAGTGAGAAGCTCACTGATCTCCTTCATGCCCAGACCGAGATCGCGGCCCTGGCGAACGAGCGTGAGGCGGCGCAGGGCCTTGTCGTCGTACAACCTGCGGCCGTTCTCGCTGCGCTGCGGGGACGGCAGAAGCCCCGTGCGCTCGTAATAGCGAATGGTCTCGATAACGACCCCCGTGCGGCGCGAAAGCTCGCCAATGGTCATCATGACCACCTCCTTGATCCTGTAGTGGCTACAGCATGTACAATGGCATTCAATGGGGCAAGGAGATTTTGAAATGACAACGACGCCTTCAGCCGAGATGGTCGAGTACCGCGTCACCGGGATGGACTGCCCATCCTGCGCGGCAAAGATCGAAGCTGCGGCACAGCAGGACCCGGGCGTCGAGGCGGTGCGGGTATCGATCGCATCCGGCATCCTCACGCTCGCCGTCACCACGGCCACCGAAACGCTTCCGCGGGTGACGCAGACGATCGAGGCGCTGGGATACGAACTCGCGCGTCTCGATGAAGATAAACCGGGGAAAGACGCAGCGCATGTCACGCCGGCCTACAGACGCGCCTTGTGGATTGTGGTGCTCCTGAATGTCGGCTACGGCATTGTGGAGATGGTGGGCGGCTTGCTGGCCGGATCGCAGGCCCTCAAAGCAGACGCGCTCGATTTTCTTGGTGACGGGCTTATCACATTGCTCGGCCTGGTCGCGATCGGGTGGAGCCTGACGTGGCGGGCGCGCTCAGCCCTGATGCAGGGCATCTTCCTCGGCATGCTTGGCGTTGGCGTCCTTGCCAATACGATGTACCGCGTGATCGTACTGCAAACGCCCGACGCAGAATTGATGGGCGTGCTCGGCGCGATCGCGCTCTGCGTCAATGTAGCGGCGGCACTGGTGCTGATCCCGCATCGCAAGGGTGATGCCAATGTTCGCGCCGTATGGCTCTTCAGTCGCAATGATGCGATTGGCAATGTGGCCGTGGTGATCGCCGCAGTGTTGGTCACATGGCTCAATACGCCGTGGCCGGACCTCGTGGTGGCGGCGGTCATTGCCGCCCTGTTCCTGCAGTCATCCTGGTCCATCATCCAAGATGCCCGCTCTGATTTGAGAAAAGCTTCCGACAAATCCCTGCCGTCTCTGCCGAGGTCGTGAGATGTCGACGCCGCACACTCATTCCAAATCGTTCGCCCTTGGTGGGCAACGGGCCCTGATGCTGCCAGCAATCCTCGCCTTCATCATCGATGTCGCTTCGAAACAAGTGGCCAGTGACCTGCTCGCCGGGCGAGGGGTGATGGACGTCGCCCCGTTCCTGAACTTGCGGCTCGCCTACAATCCAGGCGTCAGTTTCGGGCTCTTCCCGGTCGCCACTCAATCACAAGCATCGATGTTGGTGCTCGCGACTGCCTTGATGACGGTCGCGATCACTTGGCTCGGTCTGACCGCTCGGGAGCCGTGGCAAAAGGTCGGTTTCGGTTTGATCGTCGGCGGCGCTGCCGCCAACGTTCTCGATCGGCTCACCGACACTCTCGTGACCGATTTTATCGATGTGCACGCCTTCGGCTGGCATTGGCCGACCTTCAACATGGCAGATGCCGCGATTACGTGCGGCGTCAGCCTGTTGCTCATGACGCTGCTCGGTTTGCCTGATAGGAGGCCGACTTGAACCTGACGAGGCAGCTGTTATTGGCCGTGATCGCTGCCATTGGCCCGCTTGCGGCGATCGCCGGGGCTGCCGAGCTGCCCCTGCGGCAGGTCGTCGAAGCCCTGTTTGCGGCCAAGCCCGGTGAAGCACCTGATTTTTCGAGCAAAGACCTTTCGTTTCTCGACTTGAGCGACGTCGACTTTAAACGCGCGAACCTGGCACGCGCGAACCTTCTGGGTGCAAACCTGACAGGGGCCAACCTCGCCTTCGTGAACCTTGCGGGCGCCAAGCTCGACCGGACATCCCTCGCGCGGAGCAACTTTACTGGTGCGGACCTGTCGCGCGCGACACTGTATGACGCGGTGGGCAACCTAAGTTTCGCCGCCCCGGCAGAAGAAGCGCCGAATTTTTCTGGTGCGAACCTTTCAGGGGCCCGGATATTCGCGCGCCTCAGCCGTGCAAACTTTCGCGGGGCTAGCCTGTCAAACGCAGACTTAGGCGTCCAGCGTGGAAACGAGTTGAAGATTCCGAAGCAAACGGACCTTGCGGGCGCCATCCTGGCTGATACGGATCTTTCGGGAGCAAACTTCGCCGGAGCCAGTTTGATATTTGCCAATATGATCGGCGCTAACCTCAAAGGTGCCATTCTGGTGGGGGCGGATTTGTCGCGGGCGGATCTGAGCGGGTCCGACGTTGCGGGTGCATATTTCGAGGATGCCAACCTCTACGGAACCGTATTCAAGAACGTGAAGGGCTTGGGCAGCGCCACAGGATTGGATAAGGCGCGCAATCGCGAAAAGGCGGCTTTTTAACGGCGAGCGTTTCCTAGTCTCAGGCACCTCCGAGACGGGCGAGTCGTACCGTGATGGTCAGGAAGGTCAGGCGGGGTCCGAGCACGCTGGCGAGCTTAATGCCCTCGGCCACAGCTTTCGCAGAGAGCTTGGAGCCGTCAGTACGTATCAGGATGTGCCGATACACAGCGATCTGCTCCAGCTTGCAGCTTGTCGGGATGCTTGCCTTCGAACTGCCCTAGCCAGCTAGATCGCGGCGCCGCTGCTCGTATTCCTCGCGGTTGATCTCGCCGCGGGCATAGCGTTCCTCGAGAATGGCGAGAGCCGATGATCGAGTGCGCCGCTCGGGACCAGTGCCGCCGAACAGCCAGCGGAGGACCGTGACCAGCCCAACTATCGCTAGTCCCAGCCAGATGAGGCCAGCGAGCGGCCACCATCCGTGCCAGCCCCAATCGTGCATAGGGCCAAATGGACCAGGCATAGGGCCGGTTTGAGCCCAGCCCGGTACTGCGGAGACCAGAGCGCAAAGAGCGACGGTGAAGCGCATTTCAGCCATCCAGAAGTGTTCATAGTGAGCTGATCATCTTGGCCAGCCCGTCGCGAACGACTGCTGCCTTCTCAAGCAGCGCCGGATTGTCGATCGCAGCCATCGACGCCACGGGTTCGATGGCTGCCACCTCCACCTGCTCTGGCACGATTTCTTGAATGGCCACATTACAGGGCAACATCGTGCCGACCTTGTCCTCGAGTTTCAGCGCTTCGTGGGCGAGAGAGGGGTTGCACGCGCCAAGAATGCGGTACGGGCGAAATTCCACGGCGATCTTGGTCTTGAGCGTCGACTGCACGTCGATGTCAGTGATCACCCCGAAGCCTTCGTCCTTGAGCTTCCGCATCACCTCCGCCACCACCACATCGAAGGCAAGCGGCAGCACCTTGCTGAAGTAGTAACTCATCAGGCCTCACATCATGCAGCAACCATTGCCAAGCAGGAGATCCGCCTTCTTCTTCTGATCGTCGCTCAGCACCTTGTAGAGTGCCTCGGTGGCCGGCAGGAGCGCCTTCATGCTCTCGACCATGCTCTGCATCGCCTGCGTGTGCGCCTGCATCCGCTCGACTGCACTGCCCGTCTGCATCGCCTGCATCATCGTCGTGTGCATGCTCTGCATGCTCGTGGCGCGCGCCTGCACAGCGCTGACGTATCCGTTCCAAGCGTCTGTTTGCGCGTCCGTGATGCCGAGCTCGGCTTTGAGGTAGGCGAGCCGACCCTCCATCATCGGGCCATAGCCCATCATCATGCCAGGCCCCATCATGCCCTGGCCCATCATTCCATGCATGCCGGGACCCATCATCCCATGCATCCCCCAGCCCATCATGCCGGGCCCCATGCCATAGCCCATCATGTCTTGCCCCGTGGTGCCAGTGCCCATCATCGGCATCTGCTGCTGACCTTGGCTTTGCGCGAACGCCATCGAGCCGACTGCCGCAGTGGCCAGCATCAGACCCGCCATCAACCCTTTACGCGTGCTCATCGCTCATCCTCCCTTTATGGGACATCGTCCGTCCGATAGGCGCCATAATCTTTGTTGCCGATTGCCAAAACAGCGCCGCAAAGACTGAAGCTACGGCAACGCATGGGCGGGCCGCTCGCGATGCCCCGCGCAGCAATCGCCGCCTGAAAGCTACTTTGGCAGCGCCGTCCTTGTATTGACGAGGATCAACACGTCTGCGGAGCGAACGATGCATTGCGGGCAGAGTCCTCCCGGCAGAAGCGGAGCTTCGGGACATGGCTCCTGATGATAGCTAGGGGTCATCTGCATGCATGAAGCCCCGTTACCTCGTTGTCGCATCTACCTCTGGAAGCAGATATCATCCCCATTTCTAATTGGGGCATAAGAGTATGGGCGGCTCCCTCCCTTCGGGAGGGCCGCGCTCTCTCGCGCAGGCCAAGGACTGGCCGCGCGACCGAGCCCCGCTTGGCCGCAGGCCGCGGGTCTCAGCCCTCCGGGTATCGATCGCTGCCGCAAGTGAAGTGAAGTCAAGTCAAGTCAAGAAAGAGAAGCGTGCGATACCAAGCGTACCCTTGACACGATCGCCCGCCATCAAAGAACGGTCGTTGCCGCAACCGCCAGTGATCCTTCCGACCCGATGCGACGACGAGGCCGAGCCTCAGAGGCTGCATGAGGTGCTCTTGCGCTTGCGATGCCCGTGCGACGACGTCGGGCTCACCATGAGGCAGGGCCGTGGTCTGCCTCTCGGAGCCGCCCCCTAACAGTGTTGGCCGGAGGCCAGGGCGGCTCCGTGAGGCAGACACACAACCAAGACCTGAATTCTTTCAATTGAAAGGTGCAGGCAAAACAATTCCGGAATTGGATTTCTATGTTTCAGCGCCCGCACGGATGCCAGCGCTGAAACAAGATGTGATTGAATCTGCACGGTAAAACGGACTTTTCATGTAGAACAAAGAGAGAACATTTGTTATGATGCAGACACTGAGATCAGCGCTGAAATCTCGGTTCTATTTCCGCTTCAGGAGTATTGCGTCATGCGCTCAAAATCTCAAAAATCTGCCAAATCGAATATCTACGCAACAATCACCGAAAAGCTTCTCACTGCGATTGAGGAAGGTCCCGGCGATCCCGTGCTGCCCTGGCAGCGCGGAGGCTTGTGCCCCGTGCTTCCTGTCAATGCCATCACCGGCCAGGCCTATCGCGGCGTCAATGTCCTGAGCTTGTGGATCAGCGCGCTTGAGCGCGGCTACGACTCGGGAGAGTGGGCGACGCTACGCCAATGGAACGAGCAGGGAGCCCACGTCCGCAAAGGCGAGAAGGCCTCACCGATCGTCTTCTACAAGGAGATTGCGCAAGAGACCGAACCCGACGCGGACGAGGAGGGCGCGGAGACCGAACGGCGCCGTGTTGCGCGCGGCTATTGGGTGTTCGCCGCTGAGCAGGTGGACGGCTACCAGTCCGCTACGGCTGTGCCGCTCAATCCGGTCACGCGCGTCGCCGCCGCTGAGGCGTACTTCGCGGCCACCGGTGCCAACATCATCATCGGCGGCACGCAAGCCTGCTACCGGCCATCGAGCGATACCATCCATATGCCCGACGAGGCGCGATTCATTGAGAGCGATGGCCGCACGCGCACGGAGTCCTGGTACGCCGTGCTCGGGCATGAGACGACCCATTGGGCCGGGGCCTCGCATCGGCTCAATCGGGAATTCGGCAAGCGCTTTGGGGATGATGCCTATTGCTTCGAGGAGGCCTGCGCCGAGATCGGGGCCGCCTTCCTGTGCGCGCGCCTCGGCATCGCCATCGAGCCGCATCCCGATCATGCCCGCTACATTCACCACTGGCTCAAGGTCATGAAGGCCGAGCCGCGCGCCATCTTTGCCGCCGCCGCCAAGGCCCAGGAAGCCGTCACCTATCTCGACGCCTTGCAGCCCGCCCTTTCCCAACGCGCCGCCGCTTGATCACAACGGAGAGCCCTCATGATCCGCAAACTGCACCATATCGCCTTGTCCGAGCTTGCCGTATCGAAGCTCAATGTCCGCCGCCACGGCTCCAAGGATATCGATAGCCTTGCCGCCTCCATCGCCGCACTCGGCATCATTCAACCCCTGTTGGTCCGCACCGATGGCAGCGGCTATGAGATCGTCGCCGGACGGCGGCGCTATCTCGCAGCCAAGAAGCTCGATGCCGAAGGCGCGCCGGGCTTCGACAGGCTGCCGTGCGTCGTGCTCGCTGCCGATGACGACGTGACCGCCATCGAGGCATCGCTGGCCGAGAACGTCGAGCGCCTGCCGATGGACGACATGGAGCAGTACGAAGCCTTCGCGACGTTACGCAGGAAGGGGTTGAGCGAAGCCGACATCGCCTCGCACTTCGGCATCTCCGAGCAGATCGTCAAACGCCGCCTTGCCATTGCCAATCTCCATCCCGACATCCGTCGGCTCTACCGCTCAGGCGACATCGACGCGCAAACCGTGCAGCTTCTTACCCTGGCCACCAAAGAGCGGCAGAAGGCGTGGCTGGCGCTTTACAACGATCCGGAGCAGCAGCCACCGCCGCCGTGGCAACTCAGGGCTTGGTTGCTCGGCGGGGCCGAGATCGCAACCAAAGCGGCCCTGTTCGATGAGGCGCAGTATCAGGGCGGCATCGCCGCCGACCTGTTTGGTGAGGAGCGGTACTTCACCGATTCGCAGGAGTTCTGGCGCTTGCAGAACGAGGCCATCGCTGCACGCCGCGATCAGTTGCTCAAGGCGGGCTGGGCCCAGGTCCACGTCGTCGAGCCGGACCGGCGCCTCCAAGCCTGGGACTATGAGCCGGTTGCCAAGGGTGACGGGGGTGAGGTCTACCTCGTCGTCGAGCCGGACGGTCACGTCACCGTCCACAAGGGCCTCAAGCATCGCGACGAGATGCGGCGTTCCAAGCGTGCGAGTGCAGCCGGGCACGATGGACAGGACGCCGCGCCCGTCGCGCGTCCCGAGATGACGGCGCCACTCGCCAACTATGTCGATCTCGTGCGCCACAGCGCCGTGCGCCTTGCCGTCGCCGAAGCGCCTGCTATTGCGCTGCGCCTGATGCTGGCGCATGCCATCGGTGGAGGTCGATGGTGGTCTGTCGCCGCCGAGCCGCAGCGGGCCGCGACGGAGGATATCGCGACGGCACTGACCGGGCTCAAGAGCGAGGCGGCGTTCGCCAGGAAGCAGGCCAAAGCCTCAAAGTTGCTCGACCGCGACGCGGGCGGAACGCCGATTGTGGCCCATGACGTGACCGGCGCGCGTACGGCGGACGTGTTCGCACGGCTACTCGAACTCTCCGACGCGCAGGTGATGCAGATCCTGGCCGTGGTCATGGCCGAGACGCTGGCAGCCGGAACCGGGCTGATCGACATGCTCGGGCAGCACCTCAAGGTCGATTGCCTTGAGCATTGGCAACCCGACGCGCCGTTCTTTGCCCTCATCAAGGATCGCGAGGCCGTCACCGCCATGCTGGCCGAGGTCATCGGCGAGCAGGCCGCCAACAGCTACCTGACTGAGCCCGGCACCAAGAAGAAGGAGATCATCCGCAAGGCGCTGGCCGGGGAGGGCCGCTCCAAGGTCGATGACTGGACGCCGCGCTACATGACCTTCGCCCAGGCGCAATACACGAGCCGCGACTTGATGGCGACGACCCGATTGGCGGCGTGAACGACAACCCGCGGCCATGCGCGAAGGCGCATGGCCGCTCCTCCTGCGCTGGCGCGTCCTGATGGGTGTGCTGAGGTCCGACGCGAGTCTCGTCGTTAGCAGCGCATTTCCTGCGACTTCCCGCATCGTCCCGCTTTTCCCGGTGAATCCCAATTCACGCCAAGACGGCTGATCCTCATGCTGAGAGGCAGTCGGAACGCGTTATTGGGACGAGGGACGCCATGCCGGATCGCACGTATGCAGCACAAATCACCTCAGCGTTCTTACTGACCATCCTCTGCCTGTGGATAGCCACGCAATGGGCCGCCGCCATGCTCGGCTATCAGGCCGCGCTTGGCGGCTCTTGGATGGAGCTGGCCGGGATCAAGGTTTACGCGCCCTGGCAACTCTTTCCCTGGTGGCTGGCCTTCGATCATGAGGCGCCTGATGTGTTCGCGCGCGCCGGCGTCGTCGCTGCAGTCGGGGGATTGCTGAGCGGCGCCATCGCGCTTGGGGGAGCCGCCCGGCGGGCAGGCCACAGGTCCGTCGCGACGACCTACGGCTCGGCCCGCTGGGCGGACACGGCCGACATCGAGGACGCTCAGCTCTTGAACGATTGCGGCGTCATCCTCGGTCTCTACGACGATCGCTATCTGCGTCATGACGGTCCCGAGCACGTGCTCGCCGTGGCGCCGACGCGGTCCGGCAAGGGCGTCGGCCTCGTGCTGCCGACGCTGCTCACCTGGACTGGCTCCGCTGTCATCCATGACATTAAGGGCGAGAACTGGGAGCTGACCGCAGGCTGGCGCGCGCAGTTCTCCCATTGCCTGCGCTTCGACCCGACCGATCCCATGTCGGCCCGCTTCAATCCTCTGCTCGAAGTGCGCAAAGGCGCGCACGAGGTCCGTGACGTCCAGAATATCGCCGACATCCTCGTCGATCCGGAGGGCGCCCGCGAGCGGCGCGACCATTGGGAGAAGACGGCGCACGCCTTGCTGACCGGCGCTATCTTGCACGTCCTCTATGCCGAACAGGACAAGACGCTGGAGCGTGTCGCGACCTTTCTCGCCGATCCGTCGCGCTCGATCCTGCGCACCCTCAGGATCATGCTGACGACCAATCACCTCGGCACCGAGGAGGCGCCGATGGCCCATCCCGTCGTCGCCTCGATCGCGCGGGAACTCTTGAACAAGTCAGACAATGAGCGCTCGGGCGTCGTCTCGACCGCCATGAGCTTCCTCGGGCTCTATCGCGATCCGCTCATTGCCGCCAATACCGCCCGCTCCGATTGGCGCATCGCCGATTTGGTCAAGGCCGAGCGACCGGTCTCGCTCTACCTGGTCGTGCCGCCGTCCGACATCTCGCGCACCAAGCCCTTGGTGCGCCTGATCCTCAACCAGATCGGACGCCGACTGACAGAGACACTGCCGAACGCCAAGTCCGAGGCTCCGCAGCGCCAGCTCCTCTTGATGCTCGACGAGTTCCCGGCGCTCGGGCGTCTCGACTTCTTCGAGTCCGCGCTCGCGTTCATGGCGGGCTACGGAGTACGGGCCTTCCTGGTCGCACAGTCGCTGAACCAGATCGACAGAGCCTACGGTACCAATCACGCCATCCTCGACAACTGCCACGTCCGCGTTGCCTTCGCGCCCAACGACGAGCGGACCGCCAAGCGCCTCTCCGATGCGCTGGGCACGGCGACCGAGCTCAAGCGGCAGACGAACCTCTCAGGCAAACGCCTGTCGGCTTGGCTCTCGCACACGTCGATCTCGGAGCAGGAGACGCCGCGTCCGCTGCTGACGCCCGGTGAGGTGCTGCAGCTGCCGCAGGATGAGGCGCTGGTGCTGGTGTCCGGCGTGCCGCCGATCCGCGCCCGCAAGCTCAGATACTACACCGACCGCAATTTCCTGGAACGGCGTTTGCCGGCCCCGAAGCGTGACGAGCAGGATCCAATCGCCGTGCCCTCGGTGCACAGCGACGACTGGTCCGGTCAGACGCGCAGCACCGACTCGCGCCTCGACAAGCCCTGGTCCGAGTTCCTGACTTCGCACACGACGGAGGATGACATCCGGGTACGGCAACGGGAGCCCTCGCGCCGGAAGAAGGACCGGACGGAGCGTCCCATGAGCGATCTGCCGCTGTTTGCCGCGAGCCTTGAGGAACCGGCGGCCGAGGAAGAGACGTCGGCCGCCAGCGCGGAGCTCGAGCATGTGGTCCGGTTCCCGGGGCTGCGTCTCTAGATGAGCAAGAAACGCTACACCCTCTATCTCTCGCGTCCGCTGGCGCGGAAGTTCGATCTCGTCGCCCAGAAGCGCAATGGCGCCAAGTCGGCCCTCGTTGAGGAGGCGCTGCGTGCGAGCCTTGAGCCGCAGCAGCATCCCGGCGTCGAGGAGGGCCTCGCCCGACGACTCAACGAGCTGAGCAAGTCCGTGGCGACCATCAAGCGTGATGTCGCCATCGCCACGGAAACCCTGGCGCTGTTCGTACGCTACTACCTGACCATCACCCCACCGCTGCCCCAGAGCGAGCAGGAGCCCGCGCGCCTGCTCGGCAAGGAGCGCTTTCAGGTGTTCGTGGCCCAGATCGGCCGACGTCTGGCCGAGGACCACCGGCTCGTGTCCGAGGTGCTGGAGACCATCGCCGTCAACGAGCCCGACCTGTTTGCCACCGCGTCCGACGACGAGCCCTTGAAGAACCGTCCTATCCACCGCAACGGCCAGGCGCCTCAAGCGGCATCGCAAGGGGGAGAAGCCAATGACTGATGTCGTATCCCTGCCTGCCGCTGAGGTCGCCCAGAGCCGTCGCCGGCAGATGCTCCGCACCGCCTTCGGCCCCACCATCGCCGCTGCGCTCGCCGATCCGGCGGTGATCGAGGTCATGGTCAATCCTGACGGCAGGCTCTGGATCGACCGCGCCGCCTTCGGCCGCCAGGACACGGGCGAGCGCATCGGCAGCGCGGAAGTGGAGCGGATCATCCGGCTCGTCGCCGCGCACGTGCGCCGCGAGGTGCACGACAAGGCGCCGATCGTGTCAGCCGAGCTGCCCGAGACGGGCGAGCGCTTCGAGGGCGTCATGCCGCCAGTGGCGCCGGCACCGTGTTTTGCCGTGCGCAAGCCGGCCGACGTGCTCTACCGCCTGGCCGACTATGTGATCGCGGGCATCATGTCGTCGCCGCAGGCCGCCGCCTTGGCGCTGGCCGTGCGCGAGCGCAAGAACATCCTCGTCGTCGGCGGCACCTCGTCGGGCAAGACCACGCTGGTCAACGCGCTGCTCGCCGAGGTTGCCGATCTTGGCGAGCGCGTTCTGATCCTCGAGGACACCCGCGAGCTCAAATGTGCCGCGGCCGACTGCGTGGCGCTGCGCACCAAGCCGGGCATCGCATCGCTCGCCGATCTCGTGCGCTCGACGCTGCGGCTTCGCCCCGACCGTATCATCATCGGCGAGGTGCGCGGCCCGGAAGCCCTCGACATGCTGAAGGCCTGGAACACCGGACATCCCGGCGGCGTCACCACCGTCCACGCCAACTCGGCCGAGTCCGGCCTCTACCGGCTCGAGCAGCTCGTACAGGAGGCCGTCGTCACGGTGCCGCGCGAGCTGATCGCCGAGGCTATCGACGTCGTCGTGTTCCTCGCCGGGCGCGGCATCAGCCGCCGCGTCGAGAGCGTGCTCGAACTTTCCGGCCTCGACGACGAGGGCGACTACGAGCTGAAGCCGCTCGGGCGGCCCACGTTGCACACGGTTTGAGAGGGAAATGCCGATGACAAGCCTGATCCGACGTCTCATTCACAGCGCCGCCCTTGCAGGGCTCTGCCTTGTCCTGATGACCGCCACGGCGCACGCCGCTGGCTCCGGCATGCCCTGGGAGGCGCCGCTGCAGCGCATCCTCGAGTCGATCGAAGGTCCCGTCGCCAAGGTCATCGCTGTTGTCGTCATCATCGTCACCGGCTTGAGCCTCGCCTTCGGCGACATGGGTGGCGGCCTGCGCCGCATGCTGCAGATCGTGTTCGGGCTCTCGATCGCCTTCGCCGCCACCTCCTTCTTCCTGTCGTTCTTCTCCTTCGCCGGCGGCGCCCTCATCACCTGAAACTCCCCATCACAGAATTTTGGAGTCTCAACGCCCATGATTGGTCAACCGTCTACCACACCAGGCTACGAGATCGCCCTGCATCGGTCGCTGACCGAGCCGATCCTGCTGGCCGGGAGCCCGCGCAACTTCGCCATCCTGAACGGAACGCTCGCCGCCTCGATCGGCCTCGGCCTGCGCCTGTGGCTGGCCGGACTGCTGATCTGGCTCGCCGGTCACGCCATCGCCGTCTGGGTCACGCGCAAGGACCCGGCCTTCCTCACCGTCCTCTCCCGCCATGCCCGCCACAAGGGAGCGCTCGCATGCTGAACCTCGCCGAGTATCGCAAGACATCGACCGGCCTGGCCGACTATCTGCCATGGGCCTGCTTGGTGGCGCCGGGCGTCGTGCTCAACAAGGACGGCTCGTTCCAGCGCACGCTGCGCTATCGCGGTCCCGATCTCGACAGCGCCACCGAAGCCGAGCTGGTCTCGGTGACCGCTCGTCTCAACAATGTCCTGAAGCGGTTCGGCGCCGGCTGGGCGCTCCTCTTCGAGGCCGAGCGCATTCCCGCCAACCAGTATCCCGGGGCGTGCTTCGCCGATCCGGCCTCGTGGCTTGTCGATCAGGAACGCCATGCCGCCTTCAGCGCCGACGGCGCGCACCACGAGAGCCGATACTACCTGAGCTTCCTCTATCTGCCTCCTCCGGAGAGCGAGGCCCGCGCTGATCGGCTGCTCTATGAGCGCAGCGGTGAGACAGCGATCGACGGCGAGCCGCGGGCGCAGCTCGAATGGTTCATCACCGAGACCGACCGGGCGCTGCAGATGCTCGCCACCATCCTGCCAGAGGCGGAGGCGCTCGACGACGCCGCGACGCTGACCTACCTGCACGGCACGATCTCCGACAAGCGGCACCCGGTCGCCGTGCCGGCGATCCCGGCCCACATCGATGCCATCCTGTGCGATCGTCCGTTTCTCGGCGGGCTCGAGCCGAAGCTCGGCGACCAGCATCTGCGCGTGCTGAGCGTGCTCGGATTCCCCAACGCCACCGTTCCGGGGTTGCTCGATGCCCTGAATGATCTGGGCTTCGCCTACCGCTGGACCACACGCTGGATCGCTCTCGACAAGACCGAGGCCACCCGCCATCTGACGCGGCTGCGGCGCCAATGGTTCGCCAAGCGCAAGTCGGTCGGCGCCATTCTGCGCGAGGTCATGTTCAACCGCGAGGCGGCGCTCGTCGATCCCGACGCCGACAACAAGGCGATCGATGCCGACGAGGCGCTGCAGGAGCTCGGACAGGACGACGTGGCGTTCGGCTACCTGACTACCGCCATCGTCGTCGCCGATGCCGACGCGCGCCAGGCCAACGAGAAGCTGCTCGCCGTCGAGCGCATCATCAACACACGCGGCTTCGTCACCATCCGCGAGAGCCTGAACGCGGTGGAGGCCTGGCTCGGCTCGCTGCCCGGCAACCCCTACGCCAACGTCCGCCAGCCGATCGTGCACACCCTGAACCTCGCCCACATGATGCCGGTCTCCGCCGTGTGGGCGGGCCCGGAGATGAACCGCCATCTTAATGCTCCTACGCTGATGATGGCCGAGACGCGCGGCGCCACGCCGTTCCGGCTCGATCTGCACATGGGCGACGTTGGTCACACGCTGGTCGTCGGTCCGACCGGCGCCGGCAAGTCGGTGCTGCTCGCGCTGCTGGCGCTGCAGTTCCGCCGCTTCATCGGCGCGCAGCTTATCCTGTTCGACCGCGGCCGCTCGGCTCGCGCCGCAGCGTTGGCCATGGGTGGCGCCAGCATCGATCTTGGCCTCGAGGGCACACTCTCCCTGCAGCCATTAGCGCGCATCGACGAGCCGGGCGAGATCGCCTTCGCCCTGCAGTGGGTCACCGCGCTGCTGACGGCGGAGGGCGTCCGCGTCACGCCCGACGTCAAGGACGCGGTGTGGACAGCGCTCCAGAGCCTGGCCTCGGCCCCGCGCGCCGAGCGCACGCTGACCGGGCTCGCCGTGCTCATCCAGTCGGCGGCGCTGGTTGCCGCCCTGGCGCCCTATACGCTCGAAGGCGCCTACGGCCGGCTCCTGGACGGTTCGTCCGAGCAAATCGCCGAGACGGATGTGCTGCATGTCGAGCTCGAGCAGCTGATGCCGCACAAGGCGTTGATCCCGCCCGTTCTGACCTATCTGTTCCATCGCCTGGAGGCGCGCTTCGACGGCCGGCCGACCTTGCTGGTGCTCGACGAGGCCTGGACCTTCCTGGATGACGCGCTGTTTGCCGCACGCATCCGCGAATGGCTGAAGACCTTACGCAAGCGCAATGTCGCCGTCGTGTTCGCCACCCAGTCGCTGGCCGACATCGAGCGCTCTAGCATCGCCCCGGCCCTGATCGAAAGCTGCCCAACCCGCATCTTCCTTCCCAATGATCGCGCGCTCGAGCCGCAGGCGAGGGCCGTTTACGAGCGCTTCGGACTCAATGCCCGCCAGATCGAGATCCTGAGCACCGCGGCGCCGAAGCGCGACTACTACGCGCAGACGGCTCGTGGCAATCGCCTCTTCGAGCTGAGCCTCGGTCCGGTGGCGCTCGCTCTGTGCGGCGCGTCCGCGCCTGAGGATCAGCAGCTCATCGACCGCTGTCTCGCGACAAGCGATCCAAAGAATTTCGCCGCGCGCTTCCTCGCCGCCAAGGGACTCGGCTGGGCGGCCGACCTCCTCGGCGGCTGGCTGATGCCGTCGGCAATCCCGCCGCCTTTGCCCAAGGCGGCTGGGAAGGAAGTGCTGCAACCCGAGGCGACGGCAACTCCCAAGCAGCGCAAGGCGCAGCCAGCCGGCAACGCACTCGTGCCCGATGGCACGCCATTGCCCGGACTGCCGGGCGGTGCGCCGTTGCCGCAACGTCTCTCACCCTTCCGCGTCACCCCCAACAAAGTCAAAGGAGCTGGCCAGTGAATCCCCGTCGCAGAATGCTCATGATGCTGCCGATTGCCGCCGGCGTCCTGATAAGCGGCGCGCCGCCATCGTCGGCGCTGACCGTGTTCGATCCGGCGAACTACCAGCAGAACCTGCTCTCGGCCGCGCGGGCGCTTGAGCAGATCAACAATCAGATCCGCGCCCTCGAGAACCAGGCGCAGGTGCTTCTTCGTATGGACCGGAACCTCGCCTCCCTCGGCACCACCATCTCCCCGGACCTGCAACGCACGCTCGCCGACCTCAAGGGCCAGATCCAGGCCGGAGCAGGTATCGCCCTGCGGCTGCAGGAGACGCAAGGCAGTTATGATGAGATCTTTCCGGGGCAGGTGTCGGCCGCGCTTTCCTCCGACGACGTGCTGCGCAATGTCAAGGCCCGCTGGGAGGAGGAATACGCAGCGTTCCGGCGCTCCGCACTCGTGCAGGGCCAGATTGCTGACAGCATGGAAATCGACGCCCGGCTGCTGGGCGAAGTGCTTCTCCGCTCACGCAACGCCGTCGGAGCGCTCGAGGCCACCCAGGCCGGCAATGAGCTCACCGGCCTCAACGTCAAGCAGTCGCTTGCATTGCAAGGTCTGTTGGCCGCCCAGGCACGCGCCGAGACGCTGACCCGGGCACGCGATCTCGCCACCGAGGAAGAAGCTCGCCACCGCTTCAAGTCTTTCGTCGGCACGGGATCCGCATACTCAGCCGGCCGGTAGGAGAGGACGAGTCCCGCATCCGCGCCACACCGCTACTCCCGTCCGCAGTCGTCGCTTTCTGACACCCGAACACGGACAAGGCCAACGGTGGAGAGTCCGCCGACGGCGAAGCTTTGCCTGATGCCTGAGGATCACATGGACGATCTTGCCATCATCGACCGCTTCACGGAGACCTTCAGCCGCTACATCGATAGCGGGTTCGGCCTGGTCGCGGGCGACGTGGCGTTCCTGACCAGCGTGCTGGTGGCCATCGACATCACGCTGGCCGGCTTGTTCTGGGCGCTCGCCGGCGAGGACAACGTTCCGGCGCAGTTGATCAAAAAGATCCTGTACGTCGGCTTCTTCGCGCTCCTGCTCTCCAACTTCCGAGAGCTTGCCGACATCGTCTTCCAATCGTTTGCCGGCCTCGGCCTCAAGGCCTCGGGCACCTCACTGACGGCTGCCGACCTGATGCGGCCGGGCTTCGTGGCGTCGACCGGCTACACGGCCTCCAAGCCGCTCTTGGAGAAGGCCGGCGAGCTCATGGGCTTCACGACCTTCTTCTCCAACTTCGCCACCATCGCCGTCCTGATGCTGGCGTGGGCGATTGTGCTGCTCTCTTTCTTCGTGCTTTCGGTCCAGCTTTTCATCGCCATCATCGAGTTCAAGATCACCGTGCTCGCGGGCTTTGTATTGGTGCCGTTCGCATTGTTCGGCCAGACGGCGTTCCTTGCCGAACGCGTCCTCGGCAACGTCATCTCCTCCGGCATCAAGCTCATGGTGCTGGCGATCGTCATCGGCATCGGCGCCAATCTCTTCGGTACGCTGATCCGGCCGTCGGCCGAGATCACGCTGACCCAGGCAGCGTCGTGCATCCTGGCGGCAATCGCCGTGTTCGGATTGGCCATCTTCGTGCCGGCGATCGCGGCCGGCTTGATCTCGGGCGCCCCGCAGCTCGGCGCGGGTTCGGCCGTAACCACCACCGCGGCACTGGGCGGAACGGCAGTTGCCGGCGGCTTGGCGACGGCAGGTGGAGCACGACTGGCTGGCCGTGCCGCGGGTGGCGGCATCAAGGCCGCCGCATCTCTCACCGGTCGGATCGGAGCCGCCTTTGAAACCAGCGGAGTGTCGGGCGTCGCACGCACGACGCTCTCGGGACCGGCCTCGCGGCTCGTTGCGTCTGCGACAGGGCCGATCCGAGATGCCTACCGGCAGGGCGCAGCTCAGGGCTATCGCGACACCGGCGCGCCAACAGGTGGTGGCGATGCCGGACCGGCGGCAATGGCACCGGGCACGGTCCAACACGGTCCGCCGGCCTGGGCGCAAAGCCTGGCGCGCCGGCAGCAACTGACCCAAGCCGGCATGGTTGCCGCCCACGCGCTGCGCGAGGGCGATCGCCCCGCAAGCGGCGGTGGTCCCGATCTCAAGTCCAGCAAATAGAGGAGACAGGACGCATGTCATTCAAGCGTTCGGCGTTGCGCTATGGCGAGACCCCGGAGCCGGTGACCCCCTATCAGAAGGCGGCCCAGGTCTGGGACGAGCGCATCGGCAGCGCCCGCGTGCAGGCGCACAACTGGCGGCTGATGGCGCTTGGCAGTGTCAGCGTATCGCTGATCCTCGCCGTGATTCTCCTGTGGATCGGCCGGTCGGCCACGACGACACCCTACATCGTGGAGGTCGATCCGCGCGGCGGCGCGCGTGCCGTTGGCCCTGCGGCCGAGACCTACAAGCCGAACGACGCGCAGATCGCCTATCACTTGGCGCGTTTCGTCGACAACGTGCGCTCGCTCTCGAGCGATGCCGTGGTCGTCAAGCAGAACTGGCTCAAAGCCTATGACTTCGTCACCGAGCGCGCCGCGGTGACGCTCAACGAATACGCGCGCGACAACGACCCCTTCGCCAAGGTCGGGCGCGAGACCGTTGCGGTTGAGGTCACGAGCGTGGTGCGGGCCTCCGAGTCCTCGTTCCAGGTGCGCTGGCTGGAGCGGACCTTCGAGGGCGGCGCACTGAAGGAGACCCGCCGCATGACGGGGATCTTCTCCCTCGTCATCACGCCACCCAAGACCGACGAGGCCGTGCGCAAGAACCCGCTCGGCATCTACGTGCACACCTTCAACTGGTCGCAGGACGCCGGCACAGGAGACCCCAAATGAAATCGCCCCACATCTACGCGGCCGCAACGCTGACGAGCATCCTTTGCGGCTGCGCCACCAGCATCAGGGTGCCGGAGATTCCGCTCTTCGAGAACGCCACGTTCAAGCCGGCGCAGCGGGAGCCCGAGCCGCAGCCGCTCGTGCAGTACGTCGAGGTGCCGAAACCCTTGCCGCTGCCTGGGCAACTCAAGCCGGTCCAGAAAGACAGCGAGAAGCAGAAGGACGAACGCGCGCCGAAGGATCGCGTGGCCGGTGCCAACGCCGCGGCGCGCCTCGAGCCCGTCAAGGACGGCTATATCAACGCCATCCAGGTCTATCCGTACACCAAGGGCGCGCTCTATCAGCTCTATGCCGCCGTCAACCAAGTGACCGACATTGCGCTCGAGACCGGCGAGAAGCTGGTCTCTGTTTCGGCCGGCGATACGGTACGCTGGGTGGTCGGCGACACCTCGAGCGGCGAGGGCAAGGACGCGCAGGTGCACATCCTGGTCAAGCCCGTCGCTGCCGATCTCGAGACCAATCTCGTCATCACCACCGACCGGCGTACCTATCATCTCGAGATGCGCTCGAGCGACAAGACCTACATGGCGTCCGTGTCCTGGACCTATCCGGCGGCCGAGCTCGTCTCGCTCAGGAAGCAGCAGACCGAAAGAGAAGCCGCGGTGGCGGCTGTTGCCGATGTCGGAATCGACATCGACGAGCTGCGCTTCCGCTATCGGCTCGAAGGCGACGCGCCCTGGAAACCGCGCCAGGTGTTCGACGACGGCAGCAAGGTCTACATCCAGTTCCCCTCGGGCCTGGCACAAAGCGAAGCGCCGCCACTGTTTGTCATCGGCCCCGACGGCAAGTCGGCGCTCGTCAACTACCGGGTGCGGGGCACGACCTACATCGTCGACCGGCTGTTCGCCGCTGCCGAGCTCAGACTTGGCACGGCGCCGCAGCGCGTGGTGCGCATCGTTCGCACGGACGCCGTCTGGCGGGAGACGCAGCCATGACGGACGCCGCTCCCGACAACGCCGGTGCCCCGGACGTCAAGGTGGCGCCGGAGACGCTCGAGCTGCGCACGCGCCCGCAGCCGGTCACCCGCATCAACCGCAAAGTCCTGATAGGTGGTGCGGCCGTGGTTCTGATCCTCATCTCCGGCTTGGTCCTGGTCGCGTTGAGACCGCCCACGTTGCAGGGCCTCAAGCCCGAGGAGCTGATCAACGTCGAGCACAAGCCCATCACGGACCAATTGGCCAAGTTGCCGGCAACCTATGACGGCGTGCCGACGCAGGAGAAAACGACGGAGGCGGCATTGCCCGCCGGCGTGCCGAGGCTGACGCCGCCAAGCCCCCCCGATCCACACGACGAAGTGGAACGCATCGAGGCGGATCGCCTCGCCCGCATGGCCAGCCAGGCGAGGGAATCGCAGGTCTTCTTCCGGCTGCAGCTCAAGGCGCCGCCCGCAGGCCAGATTGCCTCGCCGGTCTCATACGGAGATGCCGGTCCGCGACCGGCCACAGCCGAGACCGACGCGACACGTGCCGTGCTGCGCGCGGCCGAGCGGGCGCAAGCTTTGGCGACGGGCGATCTCGAGACTCTCGAAACCGATGCGACCGAGGCCACGCGCAAACTGTCGTTCCTGAAGGCCGGACCCGAGAGGGACATCTACAACCCGCATGGCCTCGAGACGCCCGCCTCGCCCTACCAGCTCATGGCTGGCACGGTCATCGCCGCCAGTCTGGTCAGCGGTCTCAACTCCGACCTCCCGGGGTTCGTCATCGCGCACGTGACCGAGAACGTCTTCGACACGGTGTCCGGCCGCTTCCTCCTGATCCCGCAGGGATCGCGCCTCATTGGGCGATACGACAACGTCGTCGCCTTCGGCCAAGAGCGCGCGCTTGTCGTTTGGCAGCGCATCATACGTCCGGATGGCACTTCAGTTGTGATCGACAATCTACCGGCGACGGACACCGGCGGGTATGCCGGCCTTGATGACGAGGTCGATCTGCACACCTGGAAGCTGTTGAAGGGCGTCGTGCTCGCCACCGTGCTCGGCGTCGGCAGTGAGCTCGCGTTCGGCTCGAGCGACAGCGATCTCGTCAGGGCGCTGCAGCTCTCCACCCAATCGACCACCAACCGCGCCGGCCAGCGCCTCGTCGAGCGCAATCTCAATGTGCAGCCGACCATCACCGTGCGGCCAGGCTGGCCGCTGCGCGTCATCGTGCACAAAGACATCGTCCTGCGCCCCTACCCGACAACCGCATCCCATTGAGTAAGGAAGAGGAGACATCTGTCATGGCTGTGATCGGAACGTTTTCCGCCGTCAAGGACGGCTACGCCGGCACCATCCGCACGCTCACGGTGAATGCCCGAATCCGTCTGATTGCCAACGACCGAAAGAACGGCCTCGCCGGACCGGACTTTCGCGTCATGAACGGACCGACCGAGATCGGCGCCGCCTGGCGGCGCACCAAGCAAGGGACGGAGGAGAGCTATCTGCGGGTCAAGCTCGACGATCCAGCGCTGCCGCAGCCGATCTGGGGCGCGCTGTTCGAGGCCACAGAGGATGGCGTCGTACGGCTTGTCTGGCGACGGGAAAACAAGGAAGAGAATTGATTCCGCCCAGATGAGCTAAAGGCAATTTCGCGAGCCTGTTCGAGAACGAGCATCCTAGCGCAGAAGCTTGGACAGCTCACTAGTCAGTGGCTCGATGTCTCCGGCATAGCTCGCGATCATTGCGGGCAGGAAGGTATCGCGTTCGACGCGCGCAAAGTCGAACGGAAACCCCGCCCGCTCCCCGAGCATCGCGACAAAAGCTAGTTGGGAGCGACCATTGCCTTCGCGGAATGGGTGGATCGCGTTGAGTTCAGCAAGAAAGTTTGCGATCTCGCCGACAAATTGATCGACATTGTCGGTCGCGAGCGCGCCGCTCTCAGCCAGCTTGGCAAACAAGCTATCCATTTCGGTTGCAATATGCTCGGGGAAGCAGAATGGATTGCCGCCTTTGGAGGTTCGGACGGTGCGATACTTCCCCGCCCACCTATAGACGTCCTGGAAGAGGTGATGGTGCACACGCCGATAGTGCCTAGCGTCGTACTTGCCGCCGGGCAAGGGTTCATTCGCGCGTAGGGCGGTCATCTCGAGCTCGAACGACTCGAGCAGCGCCGGGTCGCGCAAGCCCAGCTTGTTCTTCAGAGTATTCGTGCCCTTGTAGCAATACGGATCGTCGAAGGCGTCATAACCCTCGAACGCCATCAGCGCGTCTTCGTCTTGTTATAGGCGCGGATCACCTCGGCTCGCTGCTCGTCACTCGTCAGTTGGCGCTTTTTCATCGAGGCCAAGCGCTTGCGGCTTACCGCGCTCAAGCTGATGCCTTCCACCGCCGTGATCGCGGCAAAAGTCCGCTCGCCGAGCACGTGGCCTTCGCTTTTTCCGCCAAGCCGCTTCAAGTTCTTCATTTTGCTGAGTCCATCGAGACGTTGAATGGAGGGGGCCGCGCACGACCCGGCGCCGATTATCGATCGAGCAGCTTTCTCGCTTGCGAAATTCGATCCTTGAGCCCGGCCTGAAAGCCAGGGTCGTGTCGGCGCATCTCAATATGTGTCGTGATGGCCGCGCGGATCACGTCGGAGACGGGCAAGTTTTCAACGCTTGCGACCATCTCAAGAGCTTGAGCCTGCTCTTCTGAGAGGCGGACGGTCATAGCTTTGGCTTGTTTCATAATGGTGTTTCTACCACCAAACCGGATTGCTTGTCAAATGGCGCGACGTAGTGGTATCATGGTGGCAAGAAATGGAGGTGGCAATGAGCCAGGACCAAAATCGCGACGTCGATCGGGACCGGCCGGATCGGCCCAAGGTCTTCCACATTAAGATCGACCGCACCGCCTACGAGGTGCGCCAGCCGGTGCTGGCTGGTGCGGAGCTGCGTCGGTTGCCTGAGCCTGACATCGGGCCTGATCGCGACCTGTTCGAGGTCGTCCCCGGCGGTTCGGACCTGAAGATTGAGGTCGATGCCAAGGTCGAGATGCGCAACGGCTTGCGCTTCTTCACCGCGCCCGCTCAGATTAATCCTGGTCGCTAGCAATAGGCCGCTGCCATGCTCCCACCGATCGATCAAGACTATTTGCAGGCGCGCGCGCCTGGCAGCGCTGTCTCGCTCGACGGAGGCATGGTCTGCGTCGTGATCCCGTCCTTTCCACTCTCCGCCGGTTTCACGGCGACAAGTGCGGACCTCTTGCTGCGGTTGTCTCCGGGCTATCCTGACGTTCCGCCCGACATGTGGTGGTTCTGCCCCGCAGTTTGCCGGACCGACGGCCGCCCGATTGCGGCGACGGAATCGCAGGAAAACTACCTCGGCCGGACGTGGCAGCGCTGGTCGCGGCATCTGAATGCCGGCCAATGGCGCTCGGGGATAGATTCATTGGAAAGCTACTTAGCGCTCGTCCTCAAGGAACTGGAGACAGCGGCAAAGGCGCTCGCCGCATGACCACGACCCTCGTTCTTTCCGGTCCGATCGTCGACGAGATTACATGCGCGGCCCGCAATCCGCTGGAAATCGCCGCGGTCCTCCTCGCGCGCCGCACCACCACCGGCGATGATGTCCGACTGCTGGGGCGAAGCCTCCATTGGGTCAACCCTGCAGCTTACGCTGAGCAAAGCGCGTGGCACCTGGTCATCCGCTCCGAGGGCTATGTGGATGCGCTTGGCCGCGCGGAGAACGACGGTGCGGTGCCGATCTGGTTTCATACCCACCCTGGCGAGGCGGGTGTGCCGTTGCCAAGCCGCTATGACGAACAGGTGGACCGGGACATCGCGGATCTGTTCCAGTTGCGGAGCGGCAGCGGCTATTACGGCACGCTGATCGCCTCACCACGCGGTGCGGACTTCGTCTTCAGTGGCACCTTGCAGCACGAGACTGACGGTGTGTCGTCGATCGATCGGGTCTGGATGGTCGGCGAGCGCTGGCGGCTCGCCCAGAGCTACGCCGCCGACGCGCCAGTGCCCGACGAGATCTTCGACCGAAATGTTCGAGCATTCGGCCCGGCGATCCAGACGATCCTTGGGGATCTGCATATCGCGATTGTTGGTGCTGGCGGGACGGGTTCAGCTGTCGCCGAACAGCTCGTCCGCCTCGGTGTTCGCCATCTCCTTCTGGTCGATAACGATGAGCTTTCCACGAGCAATGTCACGCGCGTCTACGGCTCAAAACTGCGCGATGTTGGGCGGCAGAAGGTCGAGGTGCTGCGTGATCATCTGCTATCGATCGCCCCGGACCTCGATTGCAAGCTCGTGCGAGGTATGGCGACCTTGAAGCCCGTTGCGAAGGCGGTTTGTGCCTGCGACTTGGTGTTCGGCTGCACCGACGACAATGCCGGCCGGTTGGTCCTGTCGCGATTATCGACCTACTTCCTGACTCCCGTCATCGATGTTGGCGTTCTGCTTAGCAGCGACAGCGCGGGTATGTTGAGCGGCATCGACGGTCGGGTGACGACGTTGTCACCAGGCGCCGGCTGCCTCGTCTGCCGCAACCGCATCGACATGGCGCGGGCCTCGGCCGAGCTGAAAACTCCGGAGGAGCGCCAGCGCCTAGCCAATGAGGGCTATGCTCCTGCGCTCGGTCAAGTCGAGCCGGCGGTCATCGCCTTCACCACTGCAGCGGCGGCGGCGGCGATCAACGAGCTCCTCGATCGGCTAATCGGTTATGGGCCACCGGAGCGGCCCAATGAAACTCTCCTGCGGCTCCACGAGCGCGAGATCTCCACCAATCGCGCCCTGCCGCGCGAAGCGCATTACTGTCATCCGGCCCAGAGCAAATGGGGCGCGGGCAATGAAGAACCGTTCCTCGGACAATTGTGGCCGGCGTCATGAAGATCGCTTGGTGGAAATGGCTGCCCTTCCAGCGCTGGCGCATTGTGGGCGAAGCGGAATCGGCTGACGAGGTTCCCGATCGGATGCCCCGCAACGGCGTGGCGCTGGTTGGCGAACTGGACCGGGCCAAGTGGATCGTGTTTGACTGTCCCTGCCGCACTGGGCATCGGATCATGCTGAATGCGGACGCGGGGAGGAAACCGTACTGGACGTTGAATCAAGTCAAGCCGCTAACAATTTCACCGAGTATCGATTTTCGAGGCAGCCACAGGCGTTGCCATTACTTCATTCGCAGCGGCCGGATTGTGTGGGCCAAGGATAGTGACCGATGACGGACAGTGGACACGCCGAAGAGGAGCCGCAACCGATCGCGCCCCAGCCGCGGGCGCTCGAGAAAACACCTATGTTTACCGCCATGAACGCGGCCCGCTATCAGCGTCAGACTCTCATTCGCGAAATCGAGGACAGCCATCCGAAGCTCCTATGCTATGTGGCGGGCAACAAGGCGCCGGTCGACCGAGCGGATACACTGGGTTTCGTCGACATGCTGCACAACGTTACTTCCGGTGATCCGATCGACTTGATGCTCCATACGCCAGGGGGTGATGTCGATGCGGCGGAGAAGCTAATCACGCTGGTCCGCAGCAGGACGGGCGAGCAAGGTCAGCTGCGGGTCATCGTGCCTGACTACGCGAAGAGTGCTGGCACCCTCATGGCGCTCGGCGCGAATAGCATTGTCATGAGCGATTCGTCCGAGTTGGGGCCGATCGATCCGCAAGTGTCTCTGAAAGACGGCAACGGCAACGACGTAATTCATTCGGTTCTGACTTATCTGAACGCCTACGATGAGGCGAAGCAGGCGCTACGCGACGCGCCCGACGATCCGGCGAACCGCGTCATCTTCGAGAAGTTCGATCCTACGATGGTGCGCAAGTACAAGTCGGTGCGAGACCGCGCGCGTCTCTTTGCAGAGAATCTTCTAAAGCGGCGCGGTGCGAACTTCTCGAAGATCGCCAGCGAATTGATGGACATCAACACCTATCCCTCGCACGGGCAAATGATCGGGTGGGAGGCCGCCCGGATTATCGGCCTCACGGTCGAATACTTGCCACTGACCGATCCGGCTTGGCGCAAATATTGGTCTCTTTACTGCCATCTGCGGCTGGCGATCGAGAGCGACCAGCGCATCTTTGAATCGAACTACGTCTCGCTGGTCATGTGAGTGGTGTTAGCCACCAGACCTGCCCGGCCGGAAGCCACAAGAAGGCTCGTCGTATCGCTCGATGCTCGTAATCACAAAGCGATTTCAATTACATAGGGGTTCGCAGTTATATTCAGTCCGGGGCGCCAAAAAACCAAATAATAACAATATGTTATGTTGTGGTTGGAAACCACCTGGAATCGAACCCCCACAGGAATTTTGTGAGCTCGAGATGTCTGCATGAGCAGTTGAAGCCGACATTGGGTACAGCGCAGGTCGCCTGCCGCTTGTGACCCCCGAACGGACACGAAGGCTTAAGCATCGGGATCTGCCACACAAGGTGCGACGCGGAGGTATCCTGGAAAACGGTACTAAGCGTGCGGCAAAGTAAGCGAGATCTGATCGGCCAAGGATCACACATTCCAAGAAGCTAACTCGTGCCGCTACATGACACGGGCGGGCCGGCGGTCACGCGTTGGCCCGTTTCGCCACTGGATCGAACGCTACGTCCGCTGGGCCGCTCGAATGGCCGTCATGGACCAAGAATTATCTTCGCGATTTCGTTTGGGTTCTCGACAGCTGAGAAGTGACCGGCGTCCTGAAGCGTAATCAGACGCGCACCGTTGAGTGCGGCCTTTGTCCGATCGCGTTCGGGCAGTCGTGACCAGTCCTTGTCTCCATAGATGAGCGTGACGGGCGCCCTAACGGCCGAGTAGCGTGCGCGAGCGTTGCTCCAGGAGCGCCACCCGGACAGAACCTTGCGCTCGACGCAGCGATAGTTCGGACGACGACCCGTCTTGTCGAACTCAGCAAGCAGATCCGCGGGCAGTTTTCTCGCATCGGCAAATCCCCCACCCATGATCTTGCCGAGGATTAGGCGGTCTTCGAGCGACGCCCCGATGGCTCCGAATACGGGGACCTGGAGGCTGCCGATGACCAAATTGGCGAACCAGTTGCCGCGACGAATGCCGTCGCCGTAGCGGGTCTCGTAGTCATAGGTGTTGAGGGCATAGACCGCGCGGACCCGGTCCGGGACCTCGGCAGAGACCGTCAAAGCCAGCACGGCGCCGATGGACTCACCCACCATCGTGACGTCGCGTAGATCCATGGCCTCGAGAAATTTCACGATACCCTTGCGCAGATAGGGTTCGTCGTACGGCTCCGATCGGTCGATGGGCGACTGCCCGTGCCCCGGCAGCTCGACGGCATAGACCGTGAACTTCCGGGCCAGAAGCGGCGCGAGCTCGCGGAAGTACTCGAGCTGCGTGCGGATTGTGTGCAGCAGAACCAAAGGGGGCCCGTCACCGGTCTTCTCGTATCGGATGCCGACTTTGTCGGAGAGCTTCGTAAGCATTGGACTGTCCTTTCCTGCTGCTTGCGTTCTTAAGGTCAAATGAGGCTGGCTGACCTGAGGGTCTGGCCTGACTCTTTGCTGATGAGCTCGAACGCCGTGCGGATGCCGTTGAGTGGTGCCGGCGAGTGCTCACGCGCCGGGCTTTCCTAGAATCGTTAGGCTTTGACTGCGATTGTCGGACGTGATGCTCGAGTGTCCTCGAATTGCGGCAACAGGATTACCGGTTCCGCATTTGCCCGGCGCACCCGGAACCAGGCGGCATAGAGCGCCGGCAGGAACAAGAGCGTCAGGATCGTTGCCACCAAGAGGCCGCCCATCATTGTGATCGCCATCGGTCCCCAGAACACCGAGCGGGACAGCGGGATCATGGCGAGGATCGCGGCCAGCGCCGTGAGCACCAGCGGCCGCGAGCGCCGCACGGTCGATTCGATGATCGCATCCCAACGCGAGAGGCCCGACACCACGTCCGCATCGATCTGATCGACCAGGATGACCGTGTTGCGCATGATCATGCCGGCGAGCGCGATAAGTCCAAGCAGGGCCACGAAGCCGAACGGGGAATCGAAGGCGAGCAACGAAAAGCTCGCACCGATGAGGCCCAGCGGCGCCGTCGAGAACACCAGGAACAAGGTCGAGAAGCTCTGCAGCTGGACCATAAGGATGGTCAGCATGGCGAGGAACATGAGCGGGAAGACCTTGAAAAGCGCGGCGTTTGCTTTCGCGCTTTCCTCTACGGCGCCGCCCACCTCGATGCGTATGCCGGGCGGCTGCGTGCCTGCGATCTCGTCGATCGCGGGCTGAATTTGTGCCGTCACGTCCGGCGCCTGCACCCCGGGCGCTATGTCGGAGCGCACCGTCAGCACCACGTCGCGATTGCGCCGCCACAGGATCGGCTCCTCGAACTCGTAGTGCACGCGTGCCACCTGAGAGACCGGTACGGCCGCACCAGAGCGCGTCGGAATGGTGAGATCCTCGAACGCGCCGAGCCCGAGGCGCTCCTCGGCAATGGCACGCGCGACCACCGGCACCAGCTCTATGCCTTCCTTGTATTCCGTGACCGTATAGCCGGAGAGAAGGGTTTGGAGCGTCTGCGCAATGTCCTGAGGCGTGAGCCCCAGCGATCGCGCGCGGTCCTGGTCGACCTCGAGGCGGATCGACTTCTTCTGCTCGTTCCAGTCGAACTGCACGTCGCGCGTGTTGGGGTTGGCGCGCATTGCGGTCCGCACCTTGTCGGCCACGGCACGCACGCTGTCGCTATCGGGCCCGAGCACGCGGAACTGCACCGGGAAGCCGACAGGCGGTCCGAAGTTCAATCGGTCGATGCGCAGGCGAGCCTCCGGGACCGCGTTCTGAGCCACAAGCTCTTCGAGCCGCCCCTTCAGCCGCTCGCGGGCTTCCGCGCCTTTGGTCATCATGACGATGAGCGCGAAGCTCTCGTTCGGCAGCACGGGATTGAGCGCCAGGAAGAAGCGCGGCGAGCCTTCGCCGATGTAGGTCGTGTAGTACTCGAGATCAGGGTCGCCCTTGATCAGCGCCTCCGCCTTCTTTGCTGCGGCTTCTGTGACGCCGATCGATGTTCCCTCCGGCATGCGGATCTCGATGAAGAGCTCCGGCCGTGACGAGGTCGGGAAGAACTGCTGCTGAACCTGCGTGAAGGCGGCGATGGCGGCGCCGAATGCGCCGAGAGTGAGGGCGATCACCACCCAACGGAAGCGCACCGACCAGGTAACGGCGCGGCGCAGCGCGCGGTAGATGCGTGTGTCGTAGAGGCCTTGCGCTGCGTGTGCCGCGCCGTGCTTGGAGAAATCGGGCAACAGCTTGACGCCGATGTAGGGCGTGAAGAACACGGCCACGATCCACGACACGACGAGAGCGAGGCCGACGATCCAGAAGATGTTGCCGGCATACTCGCCCGCCGTCGATTGCGCGATGCCGACCGGCAGGAAGCCGGCGGCCGTCACCAGCGTTCCGGTCAGCATGGGAAAGGCAGTCGAATCCCAGGCGAAGGCGGCGGCGCGCATGCGGCTCCAGCCCTGTTCCATTTTGACGATCATCATCTCGACGGCGATGATCGCGTCATCGACCAGGAGTCCGAGCGCGATGATGAGCGAGCCGAGCGTAATGCGGTCGAGATTGAGGCCTGCAACCGACATGACCAGCATGACGACCGCGAGCACGAGCGGAACGGATGTCGCGACAACAAGGCCGGAGCGCCATCCGAGCGAGATGAAGCTCACGACGAGCACGATGGCGAGCGCCTCGACGAACGAGCGCAGGAACTCGCTCACGGATTCCTCGACGACGCGTGGCTGATCGGTGATCTGGTCGATCTCGACGCCGGTCGGAATCTGCGTCTTGGCGTCCGCGATGGCCACCTTGAGCCGCTTGCCGAGCTCGAGCACGTTGGCGCCCTTGGTCATGGCGACGACGACGCCCACGGCCTCATCGCCGTTGTGGCGCACGATGCTCTCCGGCGGATCCTCATAGCCGCGCTTGACGGTCGCAATGTCGCCAAGCCTGAAGGTCGCGCCGCCTGCCTCGATTGGCACCTCTGCGATGGCGGCCTCGCCCTTGAACGCGCCGGTGACGCGCACGTCGATGCGGTCGGCGCTGGTTTCGATCGTGCCCGCGGGTGTCACCACATTCTGGCGCGCCACGCTGTCGAAAATGGCCTGGGGCGTGATGCCGAGCGTCGCCAGCTTGCGGTGGCTGAACTCGATGAAGATGCGTTGCTCGCGCACGCCGACGATATCGACCTTGGCGACACCCTCCGTGCGCAGGAGGCGTTGACGTACGATCTCCGCATAGTCCTTGAGCTTGGCGAGGGAAACGTCGGCGCCCGAGAGCATGTAGATCGCGGAATAGACGTCGCCGTACTCGTCGTTGAAGAAGGGACCCTGCACGCCCTGCGGCAGCGTCGGGCGGCTGTCGGTGAGCTTCTTGCGCACCTGGTACCAGGCGTCGTCGACCGCCTTGGCCCGCGCCTGATCCTTGAGCTGCACCTGAATGACGGTGACGCCCGGGCGGGTATAGGTCTTGACGTAGTCGAAGAGCTCGAGCTCCTGCAGGCGTTTCTCGAGCTTGTCAGCGACCTGATCCTGCATCTCCTCGGCCGTGGCGCCCGGCCACGCTGCGCTGATCACCATCGTCTTGATGGCAAACGACGGGTCTTCGGCGCGGCCGAGGCTCAGATAGCTCAGGAAGCCTGCCGCCGCGAGGACGATGATCAGGAACAGGACAAGGGCGGGGTGTGCGACCGCCCAGGCGGACAGGTTGCCGCGCGAGACGGAATACTCGTGCTCTCCAGGCGCGTTCATTGCACAACCTCCACGATGCGGACCGGCATTCCGGCGTCGAGCTTGTGAACGCCCGCGGCCACGATTTTCTCGCCTGCCGCGAGCCCGCCCGAGACAATCGCAGACGTCTCGGTCCACGAGCTTACGTCGACACCCTTCTTGATCAGACGGCCCTGAGCTTCATCGATGAGCCACACGGACGGCTGGCCTTGGTCCTTGAAGACCGCGGCCAGAGGAAGCTTGGCGCGCTGGCCGGCGCCTCGCGATACGAGATGCACGGTCGCCGTCTTGCCGAGCGTGATGGAGGCATCCGGCGTTATCAGCGAATAGCGGGCCTGATAGGTGCGGGTCGCCGAATCCGCCTGAGGCGTGACCTCGCGCAGCTTAGCTTCATAGACGCGACCGGCGTCAGCCCACAGCGTCACGGTCGCGGCCGCGTTGCGATCGCCGTCGATGCGGCTTTCCGGGATCGATACGACCGCCTCGAGCTGGTCGAGACGCGCCACGCGCGCGATCAACTGGCCCGTGCCCACGACCTGTCCGACCTCCACGGGGAGCGCCGTGATAACGCCGGTCTCCGTAACTACGAGATCCGTATAGGCGAGCTGGTTCTTCGCCAGCGATAGGGAGCGCATGGCCCGCTCTACGCGGCCGCGCGCCTCGTCCGCCGCCGCCTTCTTCTGGTCGTAGCTCGAGTCGCTGACCCAGGCCTTCGTATTGAGATCCGCATAACGCCGTTCGTCGGCCTCCGCCTGCTTGAGGCTGCTTTGCGCGGCCTTGAGCTCGGCGTCGGCGGATTCGAGCGAGAGCCGGTAGTCCGTGGCATCGAGACGGGCGAGCGTCATGCCGGGCGTGACCCGGTCACCGATGTTGACGAGCCGCTCGACGATCTTGCCAGAGACGCGGAAGCCGAGATCGCTCTCGTAGCGCGGCTTGATCGTGCCAGTGTAGGAGCGCGTATCCGCCGCGGCCGACAGGGTCACCGACGCAGCTTGGACCGGCTGCGGCGCTGCGACGTAGGGTGCGCTTTCGGTCTTGCAGCCGGAGATACCGACCCCGACTGCCAATAACGCACCCGTAAGAAGGATCGGGCGCAATGAGTTCCTGGAGTGTGCGGGATTGGATGTGTGAGTGCTCATCGGAAGCCTCTTCACTGTTGCAGCCTTGCACTGGATCGTCCGGCGTCATAAGTTAGTGTTGCTAACTTATAAGTGAGCGCCACTAACTTGGCAAGGCTGAATCGACGCGAGAAGTCGAAGAAGTTAATCTCACTAACTTAAGTAAGATGTGCTAACTTGTTGAGTCTCCGGCTGGAGAAATATGGGGTAACCTTTTGTGGTAAAAGAAAAAAAACAAACCGCGGTGCGGGCGAAGAAGAGCTTCCACCACGGAGACCTGCGCGAGGCGCTGATCGTCGCAACACGCGAACTCCTGATCGAGCATGGGCCCGACGGCTTTACGCTGGCGGACGCCTGCCGCCGTGCCGGCGTCACGACTGCCGCGCCCTACAAGCATTTTCGCGACAAACAGGAGATCCTGGAGGAGATCGTGGCGCGCGGTTTCGAGGAGCTCTCGGCCGCCAACGCCAAGGCCGTGGCGGAGGGCGGCCCGGGAACGATTTTAGGCATCACCGCCATGGGGATCTCGTACCTCGAGTTTGCTAAGTCGCAGCCGGCGGTTTTCCGGCTTATGTTCGGACACAAGTCCAAACTGAGGGAGGTGAAGCAGGTCGACGAAAGCGGTAAGCAGTGCCTCAAGCACGTGATCGACGAGGTCGCAGCTTACAGCCGCAAGCACGGCCATACCGCCGACGCTGAGAAGACCGCCATCCGGCTATGGACGTTCGTGCATGGCGCCTCGTCGCTCGAACTCGACGGCGACTACGAGCGCGTTGCTCCCGGTCTCGACGTTCACGACTTGGTGGCCGACGTAACGCCGAAGCTGCTGGACACATCGCCAGAGAAACATAGCCCGGTGCGTGGCAAGAAGCGCTGATCGGCATCAGCTCGGAACTGAGTGCGGCCGCACGCTGCCTTCCGATTGCGAAGTCAGAGCCGGCCAACTGTGTAAGGCCGCTGCGCTCGAAAAATGCCGCCATTCCCATTTCTGGACCTTCTTCAAAACGTGGAATGGGCGCATCGAGGCAAGGTCCTCTACTGGTCCTCCGTGGAACGGCCAGCCTTTGGTAACTGGCCGACATCGAGACGAGATAGGTAAGTGTCTGCTATGGGGATGCTTGCGGATGCGGCGCGCGAGGGCCATTGCGGAGCTGACGCGGTGGGAAAGATGCCCGCGGAAACATACGGTAAGCTGCGGGACGATTTTCTTTCCCACTTTTCAGTAAGCCATTGATGCTGCTGACTTCCGCAACCTCCCTACGGGGCGCCGAATAACTTATTGATTTTATTTAGTTTATTGTGAAATAATTCCGGGCGCGGACTCGCACCCCCCAATTTGCAACTTTAGCAGGGTCGCCGCAGCAGGATGTTGAAACTGAAAATTAACAATCATGGTGTGTGCGCGAGGCCGGCGCAGGCAGCGGGATTTGCTGGGTCAAGGAGATGGGGTTCCATGACTGCGCAGAGCCGACGATGGGTGGACATCGCTCCGACGGCTGCCTGTGACGCAAGACTGACATTGCGGGTCAGCAATTGGCTAGCGCGCACAACAACACGACGCGCAATCGGATGCGGGGCGGCATCTGATCATCCACCTTGAAAAACCGACGCGCATGGGCGACGAGCTCAACGTAGGTGGGATGGTCGACGGTCTCGACGCCGACAATCTTGGCGCTCAACGCCGGCGCCTGGTGTTCGGTATGTTTGACGAGTTCAGCCTTAGCATTTGCTGGTCCCGCAATGTGTACGGCTCCAGCATCAGCGAACGCCTTGGTCGGGGTGCCCGCAGCCAACGGTCAGGCTACCAAGGATGCAAAAATTCCGCGAACGTCACTTGTGCGGGTGTGCGGCCGGGACCATGTGAATAGCGGAGGGTTTACTGTCGCGTTCCCAACGATCACGAGTGGTGAACACCTTCGCGACGACGCACTGGGTTCGTAGGCGTGTTGTCTCCAACTGGTCACGAACTTCTTGAAGGCGCTTCAGTGCCAACTCGCTGCCATTGACATCGGATCTGGTGTTCAGTCGCTCCGACAGTTTGTCGATCTCCCGCTCGAGACCCTCTACCGCCTCCGCAATGAGCGCCAATGCGTCGCTGCAATCCTTCCGCATTGTCGCGCGCTGACCTTCGCTCTCAGGCGTCGAGGTGTCTGGCGGCGTTCCTGAATTTCGCGGGAACGCGACGAGGTTTGAAATAGCATCTGCGCTCATAGTGTTGATCCAGTCAGCTTTTTGAAAAAACCACCGAGTCAAGCAGCGCGTGTCGTCTTGACAAAGCCTTCCGCCGTCCTTCGCAGCTCGTCGGCCTGATCCCCCAAACTCCGCGCCGACGCCATCACCTGGCCTGCAGCCGTGCCGGTCGACGCCGCCGCCTGGCTGAGACCAATCGTGTTGGAGGCGACATCAGCTGTTCCCTGTGCTGCTTCCTGCACATTGCGGGCGATCTCGAGCGTGGCGGCGCCTTGCTCCTCGACGGCCGCCGATATCCCGGTCGCGATCTCATTCATGGACTGGATGATCTCACCGATCGTGCCGATCGAAGCCACCGCGTCGGAAGTTGAGCCTTGGAGGTCGTTGATCTGCGTGGCGATCTCGGCTGTTGCCTTCGCTGTTTGATTGGCAAGCGACTTCACTTCCTGCGCTACGACCGCAAAGCCTTTGCCCGCCTCACCGGCGCGCGCGGCCTCGATCGTGGCATTGAGCGCGAGCAGATTGGTCTGACGGGCGATATTGCTGATGAGCTCGACGATGTCGCCGATTTTCCCCGATGCGCGTGTAAGTTCGCGCACCTTCTCTGACGCTTGATCAGCCGTCTTGACCGCCTTGCCGGCGATCTCGCTCGAGTTTGAAACCTGCCGGCCAATTTCCTTGACTGACGCCGACAGCTCGTCCGCCGCCGCCGCAACGGTGCGCACGTTCGTCGAGGCTTGCTCCGCGCCCGTAGCCACCGCCGCAGTTTGGTCCGACGATTTCTGGGCTGCCCCCGACAATGACTCTGCTGCAGATTGCAGCTCCTTGGCGGTGGCAGTGACCGAGTGCGCCATCCCGACGACAGATGTGGCGAGTCTATTGAGATCCCGCCGACCGGTCTCGAGATAAACTGCAATGGCAAGATCCATGTCGAGTAGGGCCGCCTTGATGACCGCACTCTGCAGCGCCGTCTTGCGGTCGTCGGACGTATCTTTGGTCTTGCGGTCGATGAAGCCGCGGCTGCCGGACGCGGCAGGCATTCTCGCGGCGATCGCTTGGATGAGACCGGAGATGAGCGCGTTGTAGCCGCCAATGTACCAGCGCGGCTCGAGGCCAATTCTGTGATGTGTCTCGCCGATCCGCGTGATCGACGTCTCGTAGCTCTCGTCGAACCGACCCTCAACAATCGTCGACCAATGTCGAAGCTGTGCCTGCTTCGCGCCCATCATGTGCTCGCGGTTCCTGAAGAATCGGGCGGTCTCCGGGAATTTGCTCACGTGATCATAAAAGCTGTCGAGGACCGCTGGCAGCTCGCTCATTAAGAAGTCTTTGTTCTCCCGAAGGAGAGCACTCGTTGTGTCGTCGATCTGATTGAAAGCAAGACGTGCCCTTATCGTGCTGTCGCCGCTCATTTGTTATTTTTCCCGCCTTGCGAATGCAATCTTCCGGTGCCAATTCATTGAGAATCAAGGATATCCTTCTCGCGAGCCATGCGCTCTGATCCAGATCAGGTGCTCAGCGCCTGGGACCATTTGCGGCGCTAGGATTTGCACTTCGCGGGGGCGTATCGCGCTTCGCGATTAACGAGCTGGATGGGACTGCTCGGCAACGGCTGCGAGCCCAGTCAGGTTCGGGACCGAAATTGTGCGACCGGGCTCAATGCTTATGAGCCTCCGCTGTTGAAGCCGTGCCAACGATCGACTGACTGTCTCGCTCGTAATCCCAAGGTAATCGGAAATTTCGGAGCGGGTCAGGGATACGTTAAATCGGACGGGAGTCTGGCCGTCCAAACTGCCGCCGCGGCTGGCCACTTCGTGTTGGGCCATCAGGCAAACAAAGCTTGCAACTCTTTCTTCTGCCGTCTTGCGTCCGAGTAGCAGCATCCACTCACGGGCCGCCGCAAGCTCGTCGAGAGTATTCTGGAACAGACGATTCTCAAGTTCAGGAAACTGCTTCATGAGTGCTTGGAGATGGCGCTTCGGCACGCAGCAGAGCTGAACGTCGGTAGCAGCACGCGCCGCGAAGCAGCACTCCGCATCGTCAGGCCGACCGAGGAATTCCGTTTCAAATTGAAGGCCAACGATCTGCTGACGACCATCGGGGAGTCGTTTTTTCAGTTTCACGATGCCTGAGACAATGCTTGCGCAGAACGCAGCAGATTCCATCTCAGCGAAAATGACTTCGCCGCTTGGCACGCGACGAGGCCTGACGACCCGACCAAGATACTCAATTTCAACGTCGTTCAATGAGCCGCAGACGCCACGTCTCCTGACTGGGCAACCCTTGCAGGTCGCTAAAGTATTCGGAGTTGCTGTCATTCTGGGCCGTTAAGAAGGGTGCCAGGCCAATTTGGAAGTATTACGCAGAGGCTGAGTCACCTCGAATCATTACACCGCACGCTGATTATAGGCCGCGATCTGCCTCGCAACGTACGGGCCGAACGATTGACAGAGTTATTGTCGTATCGAAACCACGTTCAGTCTCCAGTGACGTTCTGGCCTAGCACCACGGTGCCCGGTCTCTAGAATTCAGCCGGCATTCTGACTGTCCAGCGCGAACTCACTCACGGAAGTCGATGTGGGGTGTCGGGGTAGCTCAATTTTCTAAAGCGGCTGGCACTTGAGCGGCTGATGCTGGGCGATGCGCAAGGAAAGGTGTGCGTATTCGCTCGGTCGACGCCAAACTTATAACCCAGCGGTTTTTCAGAGTGGGACACTTGGGGAAGTAATGGTGCGGAACCATACGGAACGGATTCTGTGTCCCACTTTCCGCTAACTACTTGTTCTTGCTTTTGTCAGGCAATCCCCTACGGGGTGCCAAAAATCATGAAAAAAGTATTGTATTATAATTAGTTACACCGTGGTGTGCGAGACGTGGACTCGTACCCTTGATTTCGCTTTAGATCGGAGCGGCGTCTGCTGGGTGCGCAAGAGCGGACAGCAGCTAGTGAGCGAATGCGCGTCTGCTCTGGGCCAATAAGTTGACTTGGAAGCCATGCCAAGGTGCGTCTACTCACGTTACCTCGGCCGACGTGCGCAGTTTAACTGGGTCGAGCCAAGACTGCGCAAGGCATGAAGCCCCGCGCAGTCTCAGTGACTCGTCCCCTCCGAGAACGTGATCTTGTTGTAGACGTTGTACTTGCCGGACGGCTTCGACATCGGGAGGCGCTTCACCTCCTTGAGGGTCTCGGCGTCGTAGACGACGAGCGCGCCGTCCATCTCGGAGACAGAGAGCAGCGCATGGCGCCCGGTGCGATCGAACTCCACGTGCCCTGCAGCTTTTCCGGGAGCGGGCTGAAGTTTCGCCACGACCTCGAGCGTCATCTTATCGATGACGCTCACGGTATCCTTCGTCGCCCCGAGCATGGCGTCGGCCCAGATCGTTCGCGACCTCTCGTGGCTGCGCAGAAAGAAGCCCGGGCCCGAGGTTTCGATGCGCTTCACCACCGACCAGTCCTTGAGATCGATGACGCTGATCATGCCTTCCTTGAGATGGGGCGCGGCCATGACGCGCCGGCCCTCGAAGTCGAAGCTGATGCCTGAGCCGAGATGCGGCAGGCCCGGCATGTCGACGCGGGCGATCGGGCGCCCGACGACGAGGTTGACCACCGAAGCCCCCGCGCCATCGCGGCGCGAGCCGAGAAGATTGCGGTAGCCCTGATCGAAGAAGAAGTCGTCAAGCGGCTCCTCGATCTCGATGCGGCGCAGCGCGAACAGGCCGGACGACGACGGAAGGGCTTCCGCCATGTCTTTCTCGTAGTTGTGGACGAGGCCCGTATAGACGGGCGGCGCGTTCGGGTCGGTCGCGATCTCCCAGATCTCGGGCACGTCTTTCAGGGCGGCGATGAAGGAGTTGCGGGGCGGGGCCTGATACACCGCGCTCACGCGCGAGGCCGTGCCTTTGCGGTCGCGGACGTCGAAGACCTTCTCGACCTTGAGATCGCTGGCCGCGAGCACGACGAGTGCATTCGGCAGGTAGTTGGCCACTGCGACATGGTTGCCATCCTTCGACAGGGCGATATTGCGTGTGTTGAGGCCGGCCCTCACCTCGGCAACGATTGCGAGGCGCCAGAGGTCGAACTTCGTGATCCAGCCGTCGCGCGAGGCGAAGAACACGAAACGGCCGTCGGCAGTGAACTTTGGCCCACCGTGCAGTGCGTAGCGGCTCGCGAAGCGGTGGAGAGGCGCGAAGGTGCCGCCGTCGAGGATCGTGACGTGGTGATCCCCGGATTCGACGACGACGAAGAGGTTTAAGGGATCGGAGCTGTAGCTGGGCCGCGTGATCGAGAGATCTTGATCAGTGACGGTGCGAGTCGCCTCGATCTCGGCCTCGCCCCAGACCGGGGTCTCGGCCAAAGGCTCGTGAATATAGGCGGCAAGGGCCGCGATCGTACCGTCGTCAAGCTTATCCACGAATGCAGGCATCTGCGTCGCCGGGCGGCCTTTGGCGATCACCGCCTGAGCCTTCTCCTTACCGAGACGCGCGAGTGAGTCGGGGATGAGCGCCGGTCCCTGGCCTCCGAGCCGGCCTGCGCCGTGGCAGGACGCGCAATGCTCAGCGTAGATCGCGGCCGCATTAGGATCGGCGCACGCTGCCCCGGCACGGAGCAAGGCGGCTGAAGCGAGCGCAATCGCGGCTCGGCTAGATCTGCTCGCGAGCTTCATGGCGCTGACCTCTAAAGGGCGTGACGGCAACACGGGGAGGCGCGCCGACGGCGCCGATCTCCTCGTCGGTCAGATAGCAGGAAGGGTCCTCGGCCCATGGATCGCCGGTGAGCCGCATGGCTCTCACGCGCGTATTGCCGCCGCAGATATCGAAATGGCGGCATGTCCCGCAGCGCCCGCCGATCCGGCGCGGGCGCTGCTTCAGCCCGGTGAGGATCGGGTCCGATATGTCGCGCCAGATGGAGGAGAACGGACGGTCCCTGACATTGCCGAGCGTGTAGTGCCACCAGAAGGTGTCGGGGTGCACGTTGCCGAGATTGTCGATGTTGGCGACGTTGACGCCCGACGCGTTGCCGCCCCATTGCACGAGCTTGGCCCGCAAGTGCTCGGCGAGCTCGGGGAAGCGCCGCTTGGCCCATAGATAGAGATACACGCCGTCCGCATCGTTGTTGCCGGTGACGAACTCCTTCTCGTCCCCCTGCTCGGCGTGAAGAAGCGCACGCTCGAACAAGCGTTCCATGACCGCTCGCGTGATGGCGAGGGCCGCGTCGTCGCCGCGATTCTTGTTGCCTCGGCCCGCATAGACGAGATGCGAGAGATAGAATTTGTCAACCTGCTCGCGGTCGGAGAGATCGAGGAGGCTTTCGAGCTCGGCGTGATTGTCCATGGTCATGGTGAAGCGCAGGCCGACCTTGATGCCGGCGTCGCGGCAATGCCGGATTCCGGCAAGCGAGGCATCGAAGGCGCCGTCCTTGCCGCGGAAGCGGTCGTGCGTGGCGCCGATGCCGTCGAGAGAGATGCCGACATAATCATAGCCAACGCCCGCGATGTCCCCGATGTTGGCTTCCGTGATGAGCGCGCCGTTGGACGAGAGCCCGACGTAGAATCCCATGGCCTTGGCGCGCCGCGAGATGTCGAAGATGTCGGGGCGCAGAAGCGGCTCCCCGCCGGAGAGGATCAGCACCGGCACCTTGAAGCCCTTGAGATCGTCCATCACGCGGAAGACCTCGCTTGTCGACAGCTCGCCCGCAAAGTCGACGTCGCCCGAGACCGAGTAGCAGTGCTTGCACTTGAGATTGCAGCGCCGGATCAGATTCCAGATCACGACCGGGCCCGGCGGATCGCGACGCGGCCCTGCCGGGGTCGGCGAGCGGAGCTCCTTCAGCATTTGCGTCAAACGGAACATGAGCAGCCTTCCGATCTCCTCACGCGGCGAGGCGAAGTCCGGTCTTCTTCAGGATGCGTGTCGAGACGAGAACGTCGTGGGCGCGGCAGGCCGGCGCAAGCCGCGCCCTGATGGCGCCGATCTTGGCCGTGATCTCCTCCTCGGAGCGTCCATGCACCATGGCGAAGAGATTGTAGGGCCAAAGCGGTAGGTGCCGCGGTCTCAGGTAGCAGTGGGTGACGAAATCGAGCGCGCCGATCTCGCGGCCTAGGCGATGGGCCTCGTCATCGGCGACATCCCAGACCGTCATCGCGTTGTGTCTCAGCCCGAGCGCGTAGTGGTTCGGCACGACGCCGATGCGCCGAATGATGCCGTTCGCAGCCATGCGCCGCATGCGCGCCATGACCTCGGCGGGCGGTATGCCGAGGCCTTTAGCGATCGCATGGTAGGGGCGCGGTACGAGCGGGAGTCCCGCTTGCGTGGCGGCTATGATGGCGCGGTCGGTCTCGTCGATCTCGGTTGCCGTCATACGTGCACCTTGAAGCCGATGAAGAACTCCTCGAGCTTGGGAAAGGCAAAGGTATCGAGCCCCGTCTCCGCCTCGATCTCGGCTAGAACCTCCTTGATGCGCCCGGGCCGCTCGGTTGCGAGCACGAACCACACGTTGAGCGTATGGCAGCGCTGATAATTGTGGGCGACCTCGGGGCGCGAATTGATGCAGCTCACGACCTCATCGAACCGCTCCTCGGGCACTGCCATCGCCACGAGGCAGAATGCGCCGCCCATGCGTTCGGCGTTGAACATCGGCCCGAAGCGGGTGATCGCTCCCGCCTCCTTGAGGTGAGAAAGGTGCTCAATCAGCTCGTTCTCGGTTAGGCCGATGGCGTGCGCAGCATCTCTGAACGGCCGCTCCGAGATCGGAAAGCCACCCTGCAGGGCGTTGATGATCGCCGTGTCTGTCGGGTCGAGCATTGTGCCTCTCATGCCGCTCTCAGCGTCGCGCCGCGCTGGCGGAAGCAGCGTCCGCTGAACAGCACGGCGCTGGGCCGCTCCGTCAGGTCGCCCAGTCTCGTCAGCGACGCAACCTGGGCCGCGACCTTCTCGCGTTCGCGGCCATGCACCATGCAGAAAAGATTGTAGGGCCACTCCGTGCCGCGCCGCGGGCGCTCGTAGCAGAGCGTGACGAATGGCTCGCCCGCGAACATCTTGCCGATGCGCTCGACATCGGCGTCAGCGACGTCCCACACGGCCATGGCGTTGGCGCGAAAGCCGAGTTCCCGATGGCGCACGATGAGCCCGAAGCGGGTGATGATGCCGGCCGAGATGAGGTCTCGGATCGTTTGGAGCGCGGCGCGCTCGGTCGTGCCAGCCTTGGCGGCAAGCGCGGCGAACGGGTGTGTCTCGAAGGCTAACCCGTCCTCGAGTGCAGCGAGAATTCGCTGCTGCCCGTCGTCGAAGGTCGCGGGCTCGCGAGGGCCTTCCCGCAGTGAGCCGCGTTCTCTGGGCTGGCGGCTCTCGCCGGAGAGCGGAAAGCCGAGATCGATATGGAACGAGCGGACCAGAGGCAGCTCGAGGACATCAAGCCCCGTCGCGCCGCTGATGCGGGCGAGCGCATGGTCTACATCCGCGCGCCCCGCACCGGTCGCGACGAACCAAAGATTGAACGCGTGCTCGCGCTCGTAGTTGTGGTTGACGCCGGGCTCCGCGTTAATGATCGCCGCCACCTCGTCGATCCGCTCGGGCGCGACCTTCATCGCCGCCAGAACGCTGGCGCCCGCCGTGTTCGGGCGTACCGTTGCACCGAGGCGGGAGAGCACGCCCCGCTGCTTGAGGGCACTCAGCTTGGCGATGATATCGCACTCGGCCAGTCGCAACTCACGCGCGATCTCCGCAAAGGGGCGCGCCACGATGGGAAAGCCGCGCTGCCAGCGGTCGAGAAGAGCGAGCTCGCAAGGGGAAAGATCCATGGTCATTGGCCCGTCCTGTGGGCGCGCGCGGTGAAAAAGATCCCGCTGGGCTTTTCGGCTGGAAGCTCCGCGACCTTGGCAAACGTGCGGGTGTCGTAGACATCGATGCGGTCTGCGTCGCGCACCGAGACCCACGCCTCATGGCCGCGCGGCGTGAACTCGAGATGCAGCACAGCGGGGCCGGGCTTTATCTCATGCACGATCGCAAGCGTGGGAATGTCGACGACCTGAATGCGATCGTTGTCGGGGTGGGCGAAATTGACCCAGGCTTGGCGCCCGTCGGGACGGCAAACGGCGAATACAGGCTGCCCGGCGACAACGATGCGCCCGCGCTCCTGAAAGCTCTCGGTGTCGAGGACAAGGAGCTCATGGCGGCCGACGGCAGGGAGCAGAAGCCTTGCTCCCGCCTGTGCCCAGCCTTCGAGGTGCGGCATCTTGTAAACCGGGAGCGCCGCCTCCCCGCGGCCGTAGCCGTCGAGAACGCGCCTCGGCTTGGGCTCGCCCGCCCAGAGGTCGAGCGCGACCAGGCCATCCTCGCCGAAGAGGCCGGCGATGTAATAGCGGCCGTCGGCCGTTATGTTTCCGTCATAGGGAAGCTTGCCGATGCCGGAATAGCGCGTGAGCTTTGGTGTCTTGGCGTCGGCCTCGGAGAAATCTGCGACGCAGATTTCGCCGGCGTCATAGAGCGCATAGAGAAAGCGGCGGCCCGGCGCATCGACGAGGCCCACGGTCTTCGACCGCCTGCCGCCATCGTACTCGGCCGGAACATCGGCAATGAGCGCGAGCGTGTCGGCGTCGAACACTCTCAAGCCGCCCGGCTCGTAGTTCGAGACGGCAATGAGGCGCCCGTCGTCCGAGATGGCGCCGCCGATCGCGTTGCCGGCCTGAACGATGCGCCGCTCGATGCTCGCGGTGAGGAGATCGATCTTAGTAAGGCCGCCGTCGCGGCCGAACACGAACGCATAGCGTTCGTCGCGGGAGAAGACGGCGGAAGCGTGCGAAAGATCGCCGAGATCGCGGATGCGGGCAAGCATCGTGCGATGCGTCGTCTCGATGATCTGCACGGAGCCCGACGCGCGCTCGATGACGATGCCGAGATCGCCCGTCCCGCGCACACTCGAGGGCGCGGCGCCAGCGCGCTTGGCGCTGAGCGCGAGGCCAAGCCCGCTGAGACAGGCTTTCCCGAGAAGTTCGCGGCGGTTCATTCTGCTAGCCCCTTTTTCAGCGTGCCAGCGATCCACAGCGCGTCCTCCTGGGTGAGGAGGCCGCGCCAGGGCGGCATCGGCGTGCCGGCAACGCCATCGAGAATGATCGCGGCGATGGCATTGGCGTCGCGCGGAGCGAGGGCAGCCGCAGTGAGCGGCTTGCCGAGGCCACCACGAAGGGTCATGCCGTGGCAGGAGCCGCAATCCTGGATAAGGAGACTGATGAGCTCACGCGCGCGTGTGCGCTCGACAGCCGAGGCACCCGTTGGAGCCAGGCACGCGAGCAGCATCACCGCCGCGCTACTCAGCGGCAGTGAGATGGGCCAAGTCACTCTCACGGAGCTCGCCTCCGAGCTGGGCAGCAATGGCGACAACCTCGCCGATGATGAAGAGAACCGGACTTTCGAGCCCTGCAGCAGCCACGTCTGCCGCGATGTCCGTGAGCGTGCTCAAAATGCGCCGCTCGTCCGCTTGCGTGCTGCGGCTCACCGCCAACACAGGCGTCGAAGATGCGCGCCCGTGGAGAATAAGCTTGCCCGCAATCTCACGGATGTTTGCGAGGCCCATGTACACGACAAGCGTCGTGCCGGAATCTGCGAGGCCGTCCCAATCGAAGTCGAGGGCGGCATCGCCGCGGCAGTGACCGGTGAGGAACCGGAGCCCAGTCGCAAGGGACCGATGCGTGAGCGGCACGCGAGCGCTTGCGGCGCATCCCTGCGCCGACGTAATGCCCGGCACCACCTCGAAGGGAATGCCCGCTGCCGCAAGCGCAAGCGATTCCTCTCCTCCGCGACCGAAGAGAAAGGGGTCGCCGCCCTTGAGGCGAACAATCGCTCGCCCCGACCGCGCCAGCTTGACCAGGAGATCGCAAATCTCTTCCTGGGGAACAGGGTGGCGCCCCGGCCACTTTCCAACATCGATTTTCGTTGCACCATGGGGCGCCAGCGCCAGAATCTCGTCGGCCACCAATCGATCGTAGACAACAACGGACGCAGTTGAGACGAGGCGCGCAGCCTTGAGCGTCAGAAGCTCGGGATCACCGGGACCCGCGCCGACCAGGTAGACGATGCCTGCCTTGGCCATTGGCTCTTGCCCTACGTTCTGGATTTGAGCGAAGTCTCGTCACCGGCGGACCCCTGGAGACTTCCGAAGGTCCGCCAGCTCCCATCACCGGTCAGTAAATGTCATTGCGCGTGTTGTAGACGTTGAACTTGCCGGTCGGAGTTACGAGACGCTTGTCGCGGATGACCGTCTTCTTGGTCAGCGTCTTGTCGTCGACGACGACGATGGCAGATTCCTGCGTCTTCGAGTTCCAGACCGAGAACCAGACCTCGTCTCCGTCCTTGTTGTACTCGCCTTGCACGACGCGGCGCTGACCCTCGGCGATGCCCGACCATTCGCCGATGGGGAGAGCCGTGTACTTGGGTTCGGCCTGGGTGAGGTCAGCAATTTTGAACACGGCGATCGATGAGGAAAGCGACGCCTCGGGGTTGAGTGGCGTATCGACATAGAGGTTGCCGGACTTCGGATGGCTCTTGATGAAGAGCGAGCCGCCGCCCTGCCCCTTGACGACCTGAACGACCTTCCAGGCGTGCTCCTTGTGGCCCTCGGGGTCCGTACCGATGAAGGTCACGTTCTCGTCGCCGAGGTGGCTCGTCGCCCACACTGGCCCGTATTTGGGATGGATGATGTTTGCGCCACGGCCAGGGTGCGGCTTGTCGCCTTTGGAGTCGATCACGCCGACGAGCTTGCCTTCCTTGGTATCGACAATGGCCACCTTGTTACGGGCATTGGCAGCAACCATGAAATAGCGGCCGCTCTTGTCGAAGCCTCCATCATGCAGGAAGCGCTCGGCCTCGATGGCTGTCACCTCGAGATTCTTGATGTCCTTGTAGTTGACGAGCAGGATCTGGCCGGTCTCCTTCACGTTGACGACGAACTCCGGCTTGAAGTGGGAGGCCACGATCGAAGCCACGCGCGGCTCGGGGTGGTACTCCTGCGTGTCGTAGGTCATGCCCCGCGTCGAGACGACCTTGAGAGGCTCGAGCGTTGCTCCATCCATCATCACGTACTGCGGCGGCCAATAGGCGCCGGCGATGGCGTACTTGTCCTCAAAGCCGTGCATTTTCGACGTCTCGACTGAGCGCGCCTCCGCGCCGATCTTGATCTCGGCGACCCTCTGCGGCGGGTCCATGTAGAGATCGATGAGATCGATCTTGGCGTCGCGGCCGATTGCGAAGAGATAACGCCCGGAAGCCGACACGCGCGAGATGTGAACGGCGTAGCCCGTCTTGATGATCGTGACGATCTGTTTCGAGGCGCCGTCGATCAAGGCGATCTCGCCTGAATCGCGCAGTGTCACGGAGAAGAGGTTGTCGATGTCGAGCTTGTTCTGCTTAGTCGCCGGCCGCTTGTCGACGGGGACGATGAGCTTCCAGGTGGCCTTGATCTCCGGCATCCCGAACTCCGGCGGGGTCGCCGGATCATTCATGAGGTACTTGGCCATGAGCGTGATGTCGGCTTCCGATAACTCGCCCGACGTGCCCCAGTTCGGCATGCCGGCCGGCGAGCCGTAGGTAATGAACGCGGTGAGCGAATCCATGCCGCGCTCGCGCGTGATGTCCGGCGTGAGCGGCTTTCCGGTCGCGCCTTTGCGCAGCACGCCGTGGCAGCCAGCGCAGCGTTCGAAATAGATCTGGTTCGCTTTCGCGAACTCCTCGGCCGTGAGCGCGGGCACGCCGGGCTTGGTGCCGGGAGCCTCGGTATTGCCTTGCTTCAGCGCGTCGAGGGACGGCACGTACCGGTCGCTAGGGTTGGACTTGTGCATCTCCTTGTCGGTTGCCGCCGGCTTGTCCTCGGCGAGCGCGATGCTGGCGCCGACCAGGAGTGCTGCGGTTGATCCGATTGAACAGAGGAGAAGCTTCGTGAAACGCCGTGCATGTGCCATGGCCTTATGCCTCCCAGACCGAAGCGTGTCTGAACGCTATTGGGATGAAAGGCCGGACCGCTTGACTTTGGTCAGGAGGTGAGCTGCCCAACGTCCGCAGGGCTAATTGGTCGCGGGGTGCGTTCTCCTGCCATCGGAGGGACACGCCTGTCGATGTCCACGTTGCGCTCGTATGGGTGGCGAGAATTTCCAGTGCGACGCAGCGCCTTCTGAGCACCTGCGTTTGTGCGTTTCCGGGACACCAGCAAACCGCATGTTGACCTGACCGAAGTCAAGACATGGGGGTTTCCCCCACGTCATTCATGGGCCTTCTGCCATCTGGCCGCGAAGGGGAACGCCATGTGGGACGTACTGACGAAGTCAGCCGCCCGGAATATCTTCTACGGAGGAAGCCTGTTCTTCCTCGTGATCTTCCTCGGGCTCACGGCGCAGAGTCACCTCTACGTCATCAACACATCGACTGACGTCAAGGGGCTCACCGACAGCGTCGCGCGAGGAAAGCGCCTGTGGGAGAAGCACGCCTGCATCAACTGCCACACGCTGCTCGGCGAGGGCGCCTACTTTGCGCCCGAGCTTGGAAACGTGTGGGTTCGCTATGGCGGCAAGGAGGATCCCGCCGCCGCGCGTGACGGACTCAAAGCCTGGATGAAGGCCCAGCCGAGCAAGGTCGAGGGCCGGCGCCAGATGCCGCAATTCAATCTCAGCGACGAGGAGCTCGAAGACCTCGTGAACTTCCTCGAGTGGACGAGCCGCATCAACACGCAGGGCTGGCCGCCCAACAAGGCCGGCTGAGGAGGGCAACGCTCATGAAATATGCAACTCAGAAGATCGCGCTCGCCTACTTCTCGGTAGCCATGGCGCTTTTCGTCGTCCAGGTCAGCGCGGGTGTGCTCGCCGGCTATATCTACGTCTACCCCAATACGCTGTCCGAGATCCTGCCCTTCAACATCGTGCGCATGCTGCACACGAACGCCCTCGTCGTGTGGCTGCTGCTTGGTTTCTTCGGCGCCGCCTACTACCTTGTGCCGGAGGAGGCCGAGCGCGATATCGAGAGCCCGCAGCTCGCCTACCTTCAGCTGATCATCCTCGTCGCCGGCACGCTCGGCGCCGTCGTCACCTATGTGTTCAATCTGTTTCCGGGGAATATCCTGCTCGGCAGAGAGGGGCGCGAGTTTCTCGAGCAGCCACTGTGGGTCAAGCTCGGCATCGTCGTGGCCGCACTCATCTTCCTCTACAACATCACCATGACGGTACTGAAGGGCCGCAAAACCGCGATCACCAACGTGCTTCTGCTCGGACTGTGGGGCATTGCCGTCTTCTTCCTCTTCGCCCTCTACAATCCCGCGAACCTGACCTTGGACAAGATGTACTGGTGGTACGTCGTCCACATCTGGGTCGAGGGCGTGTGGGAGCTCGTCATGGCGGCGATCCTCGCCTATCTGCTCCTGAAGCTCACGGGCGTGGACCGCGAGGTGATCGACAAGTGGCTCTACGCCATCGTCGCGCTGTCCTTGTTCACCGGCCTCCTCGGCACCGGCCACCACTACTACTGGATCGGGACGCCTGGTTATTGGCAGTGGCTCGGCTCTATCTTCTCGAGCCTCGAGATCCTGCCGTTCTTCGCCATGGTGCTGTTCTCGTTCGCCATGGTGTGGAAGCGCCGGCGCGAGCATCCGAACCACGCCGCCTACCTGTGGAGCCTGGGCTGCGCCGTGCTCGCCTTCTTCGGCGCCGGGGTGTGGGGCTTCATGCACACGCTGCACTTCATCAACTACTACTCGCATGGCACGCAGGTCACCGCGGCGCATGGGCACCTCGCGTTCTTCGGCGCCTATGTCTGCCTCAACCTCGCCATCATCACCTACGCCATGCCCTACCTCAAAGGCCGCGACCCCTACAATCAGGTGCTCAACATGGTGAGCTTCTGGCTGATGGCCGGCGGCATGTCGTTCATGACCTTCACGCTCACGTTCGCGGGCATCATACAGACGCACATGCAGCGTGTGAAAGGCGAAGCCTACATGGACGTTCAGGACCAGGTTGCGATCTTCTACCAGATGCGACTTCTGGCTGGCGTGGTCGTGGTCATCGCCGTAGTACTCTACCTCTACGCGATCTTCGTGCCGCGGCGGCGCGAGGCCATCAGCCGCAACGGTCTGCAAGCCGCGGAGTGATGGGGCAACATGTCGAGGATCGCGACCATTGCCAGCCGCGCGGGGGAGAGCGATCTGCCCTACTACCGCGCGTCGGGCAACGAATGCGAGCTGTTCGAGACGGCGCACAGGCTTGGCCTGCCGCTTCTCCTCAAGGGGCCGACGGGTTGCGGCAAGACGCGCTTCGTCTCGTACATGGCCGCGCGCCTCGGCCTGGAGTTGTGGACGGTCTCCTGTCACGACGATCTGACGGCAGCGGACCTGACGGGTCGCTACCTCCTCAAAGGTGGCGAGACGCAATGGTTCGACGGCCCGCTGACACGGGCCGTGCGTGCCGGCGGCATCTGCTATCTCGACGAGGTGGTGGAGGCGCGCAAGGACGTCACCGTCGTCCTCCATCCGCTCACCGACGACCGGCGCATGCTGCCACTCGAGCGCACGGGCGAGGTGCTCAGCGCGCCCGCGAGCTTCATGCTGGTCGTCTCCTACAACCCCGGCTACCAGAACATCCTGAAGTCGCTCAAGCCATCGACACGGCAGCGTTTCATTGCCGTCGAATTCGACTTTCCTCCTCCCGATGCCGAAGCGGAGATCGTCGCCGCCGAGTCGGGGCTCGCGATTGATCGCGTAAAACCGCTCGTGCAGCTCGCGGGCCGCCTGCGCGCGCTCAAGGGACAGGATCTCGAGGAGGGTGTGTCGACACGCCTCCTCGTCTATTGCGCGAGCCTCATCGCAGCCGGCATCAAGCATGAGACGGCGGTGCGCACCGCGCTGATCGAGCCCCTGTCGGACGACGCGGACGTGAAAGAGGGACTGATGCACGTCGTCGACGCCGTGCTCGGCTGACGATACTCGCGAGGCAGTAGCTATGAGTCTCCTGCACCTCCTCGAGCCGGAAGAGACGATCGGCAATCTCTGGCACCGGCTTGTCGGCGATCAGACGAGCGTCGCGCATTATCCGGAGGCCGCCGCTAGGCTCGACGACGTCATTGCCCGCCTGCGTGTCTTCTACCGGGGGCTCGGCGGCGACCCGGGTGTGGAATTCAAATCGGCCATCGCCGATGTCTCGTATCACCGCCTGAGCCGGCGGTTGCGGCTCGGAGCGAGAACGGAGCGCGTCGCGCGGGCGCGCTTCGACGGCGACCGCTTCAATCTTCCCGACACTCTCGACGTCTTTCCCGATCGCACGCTCAACGAGCTTCTCTATTTCTGGCTGGCTGCCTGGACGGCCGTGGGCGGCACCGAGATGCCCGCGCTGCCAGAGGACCCGCTCGCGCGCGATCTCGCGCGGCTCAAGCATGCCGACCGGACGACGAAATCCGTGCTCGCGAGATTTCCCGGCCTGGCCAGACATTACGCGCGCCTCAGCGCCGCAACGCGTGCCGCACGGCCGGAGCGCGAACTGCCTCCGGCCGAGGCTCGGATCGAGAGCATCATCCGGGCGGCTCTCGGCGCTCCTCACGAGGCAGCCTCCTTGCAAGCCGCGACCGAAGAGAGCACCCGCGCCGATCTTCCGGATCGTGCCCCTGCCGATTACCGGACATATCTGCCCGTACCTCTCTGGGCAGAGATCGACACGTGCCGCCGCGAGCCCACCCAAAGGGGGGACGAGGAGCCGGGCTCGGGTCAGCAACAAGCTGGCGGCGACGGCAAAAGCCGGCGCGCCAAGCGCCGCAACTCGGATCAGATCGACAGGAGAGGCGGCCTGTTCGTCCACCGCTTCGAGAAGATCCTGACATGGACCGAGTTGATGAATCTCCACCGCGACGTGGAGGACGATGACGAGGCCAGCGCCAGGCAAGCCGCCGATGACCACGACGAGATCGGCGTGGCGAAGTTGCAGAAGAAAGCGGCGACGCGTCTCAAGATCGATCTCGATCTCGCTCCTTCGGATGTGGATCTGGAGCAGATTTCCGACGCGCACACCTATCCGGAGTGGGACTACCGCCGCCAAGCTTACCATGCGAAGCACGTCCGCGTTCTCGAGCATGTCGGCGAGGCACTAACGTCAGCCGACGCCTGGCGCCCCGACGCGAAGATGGAGCGGCGCATTCGCGCCGTGCGCCGGCAATTCGAGGCCCTGCGCCCCAAACGCGAGCTGCTCGGGCGACAGCTCGATGGTCATGAGCTCGACATGGACGCGCTCATCCGCTCGCAGGCCGATATGAGAGCCCGCGGCGAGGGCTCGGACCACGTATACCGGCAAGCGAGAGCCGAGCAGCGCGACCTGTCGGTGGTCGTCCTGATCGACGTCTCCCGCTCGACCGAGAGCTTCGTCGAGAATCGCCCCGTGATCGACATCGCGCGCGAAGCTCTGATCGCGCTCGCCGAAGGTCTCAAGGCGTGCGGCGACGACACCGCAATCTTCGCTTTCTCGTCGCTCCGGCGCGATCGCGTCTCGGTCAACAAGCTCAAGGACTTCGACGAGGCTTCCGGCCCAGTCGTGCGCGCACGCATCGCGGCGCTGAGGCCCGGGTTCTACACCCGGCTCGGAGCCGCCATCCGCCATACGTCGGCGGCGCTGGCGAAGCGCCAGTCCCGCAAGCGCCTTCTCCTGGTCCTGACGGATGGCAAGCCCAACGACCTCGACCATTACGAGGGCCGCTATGGAGCCGAGGACACGCGCAAAGCCATTCTGGAGGCACGTCGTGCTGGTCAGGCGGTGTTCGGCATCACGATCGACAGCAAGGCGCAGAGCTATTTCCCGCGCATCTTCGGTGCGTGCGCCTTTGCCATTGTAAGCCGCCCTGATCGGCTGTCGGCAGCGCTGCCCGCTCTCTATCGGCATCTGACGGCGTAGCCGTAGGGTCGCGCTCAGAGATCTTCGCCTACTTGTCGGCCATATGCTGCACCGACGTATTCTTGATGCCACATCTGCTTTCCGAGAAGCAGAAGATGATCGCCGCAATGCATGCTGTGTCCGTTATGGGTCAGAGCGGTCGTATGCAGTGCCCGTGAGGGACGTCTGCTCTTCTGCCCATGCCGGAATCGGGTTTGGGAACGAGCCGTGGTGCGCGAGACGTGGACTCGTGCCCTCGATTTCGCCTTAGATGGGAGCGGCGTCTGCTGGGTGCGCAAGAGCGGACGGCAGCCAGGGAGCGAAGGCGCGTCTGCTTTGGCGCCATGACCGATTTATGCGGGCACAGATGGCCAACTGCCGATAGCAGTGGCGTGGGTTGGTCTGCACTTGGCTAGAAAGTGGCAATCAGCCCACCGAGGTCAGAGGTCTCGAGTGTTAGGCTGCGGCCGTATGCCTCGAGCACCTCTTGGACGATCGCCAGACCGAGCCCCGCACCCTCTCCCTGGCGGTCGAGCCGATTGCCGAGCTCGAGGACCGCTGCGCGCAGGTCCTCGGGAATGCCCGGGCCGTCATCTTCGATGAAGCACCGCCCGTCGCTGTGCACGCCTACGCGGACTCGTGAACGGGCGTGCCGGGCTGCGTTCTCGATGAGGTTGCCGAGAACTTCGGCCAGATCCGCCTTTTCCATGGCGATCACCGGATCACCTTCGAGCGCGTTCTCAAATGCCAACCGGCTGCCCTCAGCGGTGCGACGCTGCATCGCGATCAGCGTTTCAATGAGGGGGCGAAGCGGTGTAGCAAGCGTGGCGCCCGGGCCGCGAGCGCCGCGGATGCGGGCACGCGCCAGCTCGCGCTCGACATGGCGGCGCATAACTTCGCCGATCTCCTCGATGTTTGCGGCGAGCTGCTGCTCGCCCTTCTCGTCGAGCAGGCGGGCATCGGCAGCCAGCGCGGCAAGTGGAGTCTTGAGCCCATGTGCGAGATCCGCAGCGCGGCGGCGCGAGCGTTCCATGTCCCGCGCCTGCGTGGCCAGAAGACCGTTGATTTCCTCGACGAGGGGCGCGACCTCCGTCGGGGCCGGACCCACGAGCTGCGGACTGTGTCCCTGGCGTATGGCCGCGATGCCGTTTCGCAAGCGTTGCAATGGCTGCAACCCAAGTCCGATCTGCACCCACATCGCCGCTGCTAGAACGAGGCCAAGAATACCGAGGGCCGGGGCGAGATCTGCGGTGAAGGCCTGCCGCGCGGCCGTCACCCGCGCGATGTCGGCAGCGACAATCACGCGCACCGGAACTGGCTGCTCCTGCGCTGTGAGCCGGACGGTGCGTTCAATCGCGAGGAGCTGGCTGCCGCCGGGACCCGGTATCCGATGATAGTGGACCTCACCCGGTGCCAAAGCGTCCTCGGGAAGCGGCAAGGTGGCGTCCCATAACGAACGGGAGCGGATAATGCCACCTGCTTCCGTGGTTGCCTGCCAGTAGAGACCGGACAATGGATCGCCGAAGCGCGGATTCCATGGGTCGCGCCTGAGCGACGGGCGACCGGCGGGATCGATTTCGATCGTCGCAAGAACCTGGCGCAGTTCGACCTCGAGATCGTCGGCAAGTGCGCGCAGCACGTGGCGTTCGAAGAGATACACCAGGCCGGCACCAGCCACGAGCAGCGCCAGGACAATCGCCACCGCACCTCCCGCCACGAGACGCAGCCGAAGCGAGCCTGACGTCATGGAACTTGGGCCTCGATGGCGTAGCCGAAGCCACGCCGTGTCGTGATGATGTCGCCGCCGATCTTGCGTCTCAGCCTGGCAATGAGCGCTTCGATGATGTTGGAGTCGTAGGCATCCGCGGTGCCGTGAATATGCTCGCTCAGCTCCGCCTGCGAAACGACGCGCCCCTGGTTGTGCATAAGGTAGGCAATCGCACGGTATTCGAGCGGTGCCAGGTCGACGGGAACCCCGCCGACGCTCACACGCATTTGCCGCTCATCGAGGGAGAGATCGCCCGCGGTAATGAGCGGCGACGCATGGCCACCCGAACGGCGCACAATCGCCCGCAAGCGCGCCACGAGCTCTTCCATGCGAAAAGGCTTGGGCAGGTAGTCGTCAGCGCCGGCGTCAATTCCTTCGACGCGCTCCATCCAGCTGCCGCGCGCAGTGAGCGCGATCACCGGCATGGTCCGTTTCCCTTGGCGCCACTTCTTCAGGACCGTGAGGCCGTCCATGTGGGGAAGCCCAAGGTCGAGAACGACGGCGTCGAAGTCCTCCGTGTCGCCGCGGAACCAGGCGTCCTCGCCGTCGCTTGCCGTCTCGACCACGAAGCCCGCGGCACGAAGCGTCTTGGCGACGTCGGACGCGATCCGGTGATCATCTTCGACGACCAGCACGCGCATCTCACTTTTCCTCGGTCTTCAGGATCTTTGCCGTAGCCGCGTCCACGTAGACCTCGAGGAGGCGGCCTTTTTCATCGGCGACACGGAACTCGTAGATCCACGCGGATCCCTGGCGCTCGATCTCGACGCCGACGATCTCGCCATGAAGCCGCGGCTTCACTTCACGAAGGACCTCGAGCAGCGACTTCACCTCACCGCGTTCGACCGCGGCCCGCACTGCCTCGCGCCGGTCGTGATCGTCCTCATGCTCTCCGTCGTCCGCCATGGCAGGCGAGGTTGCAGCGAGACCGGCGAGAAAAGCCAGTACTGGAAGTCTTCTAGCCAAGGTCAACATTGGAGCCCTTGATCCGGAGCAATTCGCCCGCCGCCAAACGCTAAGGCCGGCAAGATGACGGGATGCTGACGTCGCGCATCAGCCCCCGGTCACCACGCCGTTCGCAAGATACGCCGCTGCCGCCCACGGAACTCGCGGCATGCGCATCCGGAAAGGGAGAAATCATGCTTAACATTATCACCGCAAGCATTCTCGTCTTGGTGGCGTTCGTCGGCGCAGCCCAGGCGAGCGATGATGAAGCCTGCACCAAGGTCCCAAGAGAGCAGTGGATGTCGGTCGAGCAGCTCAAGGGCAAGCTCGGGGAGCAAGGATACACGGTCTCGAAAATCGAGATCGAGGACGGCTGTGCCGAAGCCAAGATCAGCGACAAGGACGGCAAGACGGCAGAGCTCGACATCGATCCCGCGACCGGCGCCGTCGTCAAGATGGACGAATAGGATAGAGTGCCGGCTGCCTGACCCCGCGTGTCCCGCACTGCCGGTGACGGGATGCTGACGGGGCCCATCAGGCGGCCGTCACCTCATGTGGCGCAGGTTACCGGCAACGGTCGCAGTCGCGACCGTCGCCCATCCAAAGACAAAGGATATGGACTATGAACAGATTGCTCATTGCGAGTGCGCTCATTGTCGGCTTGGCGGCCAATGCATCGGCCACTGGGTTCGGCAAGCCGTGCACGACGGAGCCCAAGGAGAAATGGATGCCTCTCGAGGCCATTGAGAAGATCGTCAAGGACCACGGCTACGAGATCGCCAAGTCCAAGATGAAGAACGCCTGCGCGGAAATCTATGCCCGCGACAAGCAGGGTGTTCGCGTCGAGCTCTTCATTGATCCCGCCACCGGCAACCCGGTCGGCACGGACTGGAAGAACCCAGCGAAGTAGGGAGACGCCCATGATCACCGTGGACCACGTCTCTGGAGCCGGCGGCGCAACGCCGCCGGCAACCATCAAGGTCTGGGACCCATTCGTGCGCATCTTCCACTGGAGCCTTGTTGCGCTGTTCACGATAGCGTTCCTGACCGGCGACGAAATCGAGTGGCTGCACCTTTGGGCCGGCTACGCGATCGCCGCGCTCATCGCCATGCGCGTCGTGTGGGGGTTCATCGGATCACGCCACGCGCGCTTTTCTGATTTCGTGAAGGGCCCGCGCCTGGTGCTGGGGTTCCTCAAGCAATCGATGCACCTCGAAGCGCCGCGTTACATTGGGCACAATCCTGCCGGCGGGGTCATGGTCATTGCGCTGCTCGTCATGCTGGCCGGTCTCTCCGTGACCGGCTTTGCCCTCACCACCGACGCCTTCTGGGGCTCGAAAGCGATGGAGGCGATTCATGAGGTGCTGGCCAACGTCACGCTTGGGCTCGTCGGGCTGCATATATTTGGCGTCGTCTTCGCCAGCGTCGAGCACGGAGAAAACCTCGTGAAGGCAATGTTCACCGGCCGCAAGCGAGCGCAATGATGGCCAAACGCCATGCGATAGGTGCAGTATGATCGCCCACCCTTCTCTTGCGGCAACGCGGCTTCGCCATTGCGGCTGCACTCCACCATGAGGACGTCATGATGAGGCTCCACGCACATCCAGAAAGCCACCTCGTAGACCGCATTGGGTGGCTGCGCGCTGCAGTGCTGGGGGCCAATGATGGGATCGTCTCGACGGCGAGCCTCATCGTCGGTGTCGCGGCTGCGTCGGCCAAACCCAGCGATATTCTGATTGCCGGCGTGGCAGGGCTGGTCGCCGGGGCAATGTCGATGGCCGCCGGCGAATACGTGTCGGTCAGCTCGCAGTCCGACACCGAGCGGGCTGACCTCGCACGCGAGCGCAAGGAGCTCAGCGAAAATATCGAGTTCGAGCGCGAGGAGCTGGCTCAGATCTACGTCAAGCGTGGCGTGGATCATGCGCTGGCCCGGAAGGTTGCCGATCAACTGATGGCCAAGGACGCACTTGGCGCGCACGCGCGTGACGAACTCGGCATCTCGGAGATCAGCACGGCGCGGCCCGTGCAAGCCGCGCTCACCTCTGCTGCGACTTTTGCAGTTGGTGCCGCAATGCCGCTGCTCATGGTGGTCGTTTCTCCCGCTGCCCAAGTCATTCCGATCGTCTCCGTCGCATCCTTGGGCTTTCTCGCCCTGCTCGGTGCGCTCGGCGCGAGAGCCGGCGGTGCGGATGTACTAAGAGCGACGGCTCGTGTCACCTTTTGGGGCGCCCTTGCCATGGGACTCACGGCAGGTATTGGCGCCCTGTTTGGGACAGTCGTGTAGCGGTGCCGCTTCGGTCCGTGTCATCTTCCCGCCCACCGCTAGGATAGGCGATCACATGGCGGCGCTGATTACCGATCGCTTCCTCCGGCGGGCGCTGGTTGCGATTGCTCTGACTGGGCTCGCGCTTGGAACTTTGGGCTGGGTTGCCGGGCACGAGACGTTTGCCGGCTGGACCTGGGCCGCGGGTACGGTGCCTGTTCTCATTGGCCTCGCCGTCTCGATGGCCCGGGACGTTATGGCCGGCCGAATGGGCGTCGACGCGATCGCGTTCGTCTCCATGTCGGCAGCGCTCCTGCTTGGCGAGAACCTAGCGGGCGCGGTTGTTGCTGTCATGTACGCCGGCGGAAACGTGCTCGAGGATTTTGCTGTCGCGCGCGCCGAGCGCGACCTCAAATCTCTCGTCAATCGTGCCCCGCGCGTGGCTCACAGGCGAGTCAACGCTTCGGTGGAGGATGTGCCGATCGATCAGGTGGCGATCGGAGACCTGATCTTGGTTCGCGCGGGCGAAGTCATTCCCGTGGACGGCATGATCTCGGATCCGTGCGCTACCGTCGACGAGGCAGCTCTCACGGGCGAGCCCATACCGGTGACCCGCAACCAAGGCGGTCTGGTCCACAGCGGGACGATTAACGCTGGCGAGACGTTTTCGCTCCGGGCGATCGCGACCGCCGGCGAAAGCACTTATGCCGGGATCGTGCGCATGGTGACCGCGGCGCAGACCGCGAAAGCTCCCTTCATCCGCCTCGCCGATCGCTATGCATTGCTCCTGCTGCCTGTGACGCTCCTGCTTGCAGGGGCGGCCTGGCTGCTCTCGGGAGACCCGATTCGCGGGCTCGCCGTGCTGGTCGCCGCGACCCCGTGCCCGCTCATTCTCGCCGCGCCGGTGGCCTTCATAGCGGGGGTGTCGCGGGCCGCACGTCTCGGCATCCTGATCAAGGGTGGGGGTCCGCTCGAAGCGCTCGCCAGAACACACACTGTCATGTTCGACAAGACCGGGACACTGACCGTTGGCGGGGCACGGCTCGTCGCGGTTGAAACGGCGCCTGGCGAGAGTGCGGACGATGTGTTGCGTATTGCGGCTTCACTGGAGCAGGCTTCTCATCATGTGCTGGCCGCTGCGATCGTGTCCGCCGCACACGCCAGAGGATTGACGATCGAACCCCCGGACCAAGTCCGCGAGACGATGGGCTCCGGCCTCGAGGGTCGCATCGGAGGAAAGCGGGTTAGAGCTGGATCGCACCAGCTCGTGTGCGGGCCGGGACGCCCGGAGACGTGGGCGGTGCGCGCGCTTAGACGCGCTTCCTGGCGATCGGCATTGAGCATCTTTGTCTCCGTCGATGGACGCACCATCGGTGCAATTCTGCTGGCCGATGAACTAAGGCGTGAGACGCCCCGCGCCGTGCAGGCCCTAAGGACTGCCGGCGTCGCGCGCATCGTCATGATCACCGGGGATCGTGCAGATTCGGCAGAGACGATCGGCGCAGCGCTCGACCTGGATGCCGTGCTAGCTGACCGCGTGCCATCCGATAAGGTCGAAGCCGTCGCCGTTGAACAGAAGCTGAATCCAACCGTCATGGTCGGCGACGGCATCAACGACGCGCCCGCACTTGCTGCGGCCGATGTTGGCATCGCGATGGGGGCGCGGGGTGCCAGCGCTTCGTCCGAAGCCGCAGATGTCGTCATTTTGGTTGATCGTCTCGACCGGGTCTCGGACGCCGTCTCCATCGCGCGACGTGCTCGCGGCATCGCCGTCCAGAGCATCGGCGTTGGCATGGCGCTATCTGGAATTGCCATGTTCGGAGCCGCATTCGGTTGGCTCACACCGGTAGCGGGGGCTCTGACGCAGGAAGCCATAGATGTCGCCGTGATACTCAATGCGTTGCGCGCCCTCAAGCCGGGTTGGAGCGTCGGCCGACAGACGATGCAGCCTGCAGCCGCACGTGCCTTGCATCAGGATCATCAGGATCTCGAGGCGACCCTCGATCGGCTGCGCGAGATTGCCGATGAATTGGACGACGCCCGCCCGGATGAAGCGGTCATGTTGATTGGAGAAGCGAACAAGATAGTCGAAAAGACGATCGTTGAGCATGAGCGAAGCGACGAGAGCATTGTCTATCCGCGCCTGAGCAAGTTCCTTCGTGACGGGCATGGGCTCGCAGCAATGAGCCGCGCGCACCGTGAGATTCTGCACCTCGCGCGACTCTTGGCGCGATTGTCGGACGGGCTGAAGACAGAGGACGTCGACCGGTATCTCATCCGCGATGCGCAACACGTCGTGGAATCGATTGAAGCGCTGGTGCGCATACACAACGCGCAGGAAGAGGACATTTACGAGCACGCCGTGTCAGGTTAGGTCCTGCGTTCACCTTGCAGGGGCTCATCGTTTACAGTGAAGTCGGATCGGTGGGAGCAACGGCGCGCAAGGGGGATTGGTGGACGAGCCAGAAATTCGCGATCGCCCCAGTGAGCGCGCGCCGCGTGACCGAAACGGGTCTCCGGTGTTCGTCGCGCGTGGCCTAACAAAGGTGTACGGCACCGGCGCCGCGCCCCTTTATGCACTGAGAGACATAGATCTCGAAATTCGGCAGGGCGAGTTCCTAGTGCTCCTCGGCCCGTCGGGTTCGGGTAAATCGACCCTGCTCAATATTCTTGGCGGGCTCGATGCGCCGACATCGGGCACCGCCCGGTGGCGCGATCACGAGCTCACCGGCGCCAGCGATTCCCAGCTGACCCAATATCGACGGGAGCACGTGGGCTTTGTTTTCCAATTCTACAATCTAATTCCGAGTCTTACCGTTCTGGAAAACGTGCGTCTGGTCGCGCAGATCGCGACCGACCCCATGACGCCGGAAGCGGCCCTCGATCTCGTAGGCCTGTCCCATAGGCTGCATCGCTTTCCATCACAGCTGTCGGGCGGAGAGCAACAGCGCGTCGCCGTCGCGCGAGCCATCGTCAAGCGGCCCGACATCCTCCTCTGCGACGAACCGACCGGGGCGCTTGACGCAGAGACGGGCCGACTCGTTCTGGCGGCTATAGCGAAAGTGAACACCGAGCTCGGGACCACCACGGTCGTGATCACTCACAATTCGGCCATATCCGGAATGGCCGACCGGGTGCTGCGGCTGAGCAGCGGCCGGATCGCAAGCGAGGACAGGAACCCGAAGCGCGTCCCGGCCGAGGACATCGCATGGTGAATGTCCTCGATATCAAGGTGTTGCGCGATCTCTGGTCGATGCGAACCCAGGTGCTGAGCATCGCGCTGCTGATTGCGTCGGGTATTGCCGTTTTCGTGATGTCGGTATCGAACTACCTCGCGCTCGTCGAGGCGATGGACAGCCACTATCACAACGAGCGCTTTGCCGAGCTGTTCGCAAGCCTGAAACGCGCACCCAACTCCGTGGTCCAGCGGATTCGCGAGATCGACGGTATTGGTGTCGTCGAGCCTCGCATTACCCAGGCCGTCCGCGTGGTGAGGCCCGATACGGATCTGCCGATCTCGGGGCGTATCGTTTCCATTCCGGCGGACGGCCAGCCTCGGCTCAATCGATTGCATATCGTTGCCGGCCGGTGGGTGGATCCGGCGCGCTCCAACGAGATTATCATCAATGAGGCCTATGCCCGGGCACGCGCGGTTCGCCCGGGCGATACGATCGATGTGGTCCTCAATAGCCGGCTGCAGTCGTTCCGAGTGGCCGGCATAGCCATGTCGCCGGAGTTCGTGTTTGCCACGCGGACGGCGCTGCCACTCCCCGATGACCGCAATCTGGTCATACTCTGGGCGGGGGAGGATGCGCTGGCTGGCGCCTTCGACATGCGAGGTGCGTTCAACGACCTCGTCATGACATTGGCTCCGGGAGCGTCAAAGCCGCGGGTCATCGAGGAGATAGATCGCCTGCTGGCGCCCTACGGGGGCATCGGCGCCTATGACCGCAGCGAGCTGCCCTCCCACCGCTTTCTGGAGGACGAGCTGGCCGAGCAGGAGACGCTGAGCATCGTGATGCCGACGATCTTCTTCGGCATCGCCGCTTTCCTTCTCAACGTCATTCTCGGCCGCCTCGTCGACGCGCAGCGGGAGCAGATCGCGTCTCTCAAGGCTCTGGGTTTCGCCAATCTTCCCATCGCGCTGCATTATTTCAAACTCGTGACCGTCATCGCCCTCGCAGGATCGGCCCTTGGCATCGTTCTGGGTCGCTGGTTCGCGACGAGCGTCATCGAGAGCTACCGGGCCTTCTTCCGATTTCCGGCCCTCGAGGCGAAGCTCGAGCCCTGGATCATCGCAGCCGCCGTTCTGGCAAGTGTCGTGGCGGCAAATCTCGCGGCCGGTTCCGCCGTCTATCGCATCGCACGACTCACCCCGGCGGAGGCGATGCGTCCGCAGTTGCCCGTGACGGCGCATTCCCTTACCTGGTTCGGGCGACGCGCGGGGGGAACGGTGCCGCTTCAGGTCGTCATGGCCCTTCGCGCGATCGTAGGGCGGCCATTCCGGACGGCCTTCACGGTCATTGGCATTGCACTTGCCGTGCCGCTCGTTCTCTTCGGCTTGTTCTGGTTCGACGCCATCGACTACATGATCGATGCCAGCTTCGGGCGCATCGAGCGCGGCGACGCGTTCATCACCTTCTCGTCACCTGTGTCTGCCACGGCCGTGTACGACCTCCGCTCCGTCCCGGGCGTGCTTCTGGCCGAGGGACAGCGGATCGTTCCGGTTCAGCTGCGAGCAGGACACCGCAGATACCGCACGTCGCTGACCGGCCTTGCCGCCTCATCCGAGCTCAAGGTGCCGCGGGACAAGGGACTCCTGCCCATCGCAGTGCCTCTCGAAGGCCTCATGATGAGCCGGCCTCTGGCGGAGACGTTGGCCATTTCCGTGGGCGATACCGTGACGGTCGAAGTCCTGGAAGGTAAGCGGCCGGTGCGGGAGCTGACCGTGATCAAGCTGTCCGACGATATCCTGGGGTTCTCGGCGACGATGGAGCTTGGCGCCCTGAACCGGCTCCTGCGGGAAGGCGACGTTGTCAATGGCGCGGCCTTGAAGGTCGATCCGACGCACGCGGACACGGTCTGGCGCCGCATCCAGGATATGCCGAAGGTCGAGGCGAGCTCGGTGAAGGCTCTGTGGATCTCCCTGTTCGACGAAACGATTGCGGGAATGATCGTCGTAGGCGCCGTCATCCTCTCCGGTTTCGGAGTGCTGATTGCCGTCGGCGTCGTCTACAACAGCGCCCGGGTCGCCTTCCAGGAGCGGGCCTGGGAGCTGGCTAGCCTGCGCATTCTCGGCTTCACGCGGAGCGAAGTCGCAACAATCCTGATCAGCGAGCTGGCCTTCGAGGTGTTGGTTGCGATTCCAATCGGACTAGTGGCGGGACACATGCTGATCGAACTCATCGTCACCTTGCGGGTCAAAGAAACGTTTCAGATTCCTGTTGTCATCGAGCCCAGCAGCTATGCAGTGGCGGCCCTCATCGTTCTTGCCGCAGCTGCCGTCAGCGCTTTCGTCGTTCGCCGCCGGATCGACCGGCTGGACCTGGTTACTGTTCTTAAGACGCGAGAGTAAAAATGCAGAAGAAATGGGCCGTCGCACTCGCCGGTCTCCTGGCTCTGGCTATCTTCGGGATATATCGGCTTCTTGGATCGGGCGCTATCCTCGTGGAAACGGCCACCGTCGTGACCGAGCCGTTCACCGCCATTGTCGAGGAAGACGGCCGCACGCGCGTTCGCGATCGTTTCATCGTTTCGGCGCCTCTGGGCGGCCGTGTGCCCCGGTCTCCCTTGAAAGCAGGAGATCCGGTCCAGGCCAGAAGTGCTCTGACGACGATTCTTCCTAATATCTCGCCGCTGCTCGAACCCCGCCTGCGGCAGGAGCTCGAGGAGAAGGTCGGCACGGCGCAGGCGGCCGTGGAAGAGTTCACCGAGCTCAAGGCACAGAACGAGGTTCTTCTCTCCCGCGCGCGAACCGATTTGGATCGGACCACTCGGCTCAGGACAACGGGCGTCACCAGTATCGCCCAACTCGATCGCGACACGTTCGCCGTGCTGGCTGCCGAGCGGGAGGTATCCGCAGCCGAACGCCGCCGCCACGCCGCCGAGCATCTGCTCGAACAGGCGCGCGCCGCGCTCAAGCGAAGCGGCGAATCGGGCGGGGATGAAACGTTTCCTGTAACGTCGCCGATCGACGGACGCGTCCTCAGGGTCATCCAGGAGAGCGAGGCGGTGGTATCCCTTGGGGCGCCTTTGGTAGAGCTCGGAGATACCACCGACCTCGAGGTCATCGTCGACGTGCTGACCACTGACGCGGCCCTCATCGAGGCGGGCGACAAGGTCATCCTCGATCGCTGGGGCGGCGAAGCGCCTCTGGAGGGCCGCGTACGCCGCGTGGAGCCCTCCGGCTTCACCAAGATCTCGGCCTTGGGCGTCGAAGAGCAGCGCGTGTGGGCCGTCATCGACATCACATCTCCGCGCGAGCAGTGGACGAACCTCGGCGACGGCTATCGGGTCGATGCCCGGGTCATCGTCGACACGATTGACCAGGCGACCGTCATCCCGGTCGGGGCCCTCTTCCGCCGCGGGGAGGCCTGGTATGTTTTCATCGTCGACAATGGCACAGCGCGATTGAGGCAAATCGAGGTCGCCCGCCGTTCAGGCCGCAGTGCAGCAGTCGCGAAGGGCCTGAAGGCGGGAGATCAGGTCGTGGTCTATCCGCCCACAAGCCTCACGGACAACGCGACGGTGCGGCTGCGATGAAGTCGGGGGCCCGGCCGCCCGGCAAGCGCAAAAAACAATCCTCTGGGGGCAATCGAGGAACAACGATCCTGGGTCTAGCCAATCCCCTCGACTATGACTCCCGTGCCATCGCAGCGTTCGCACGGCTCGTCCGTTGGCCCACCCGTCTTCTTGTCTGACTGTTTTCCTGTTCCATGGCATTCAGGACAAATGTCTTCGCCCGTGCCGGGTGTGCCTGGCTCCGGATCATCATCGGGATTGTGATGTCTATTGGGGTTCTTCGACTGCATGAGGTGTATCCTTTCCAGCTTGAGATCAACTGGAGCTTGTCTTCTTCCTGAACGACCTCGCCGTTTCGGGCCACAGCTCCTTGAGGTCATCCGGCAGCTGACCGATCACGTCGGCGATCTCGCCAGGGTCGCAGTGGCGGGTGAGTAGCGCGAACACCGTGCTCACCGCCCATTCGACCGGATACGTGTGGGGAAGTATTTCCTCGCTGAGCTCGCTTAGGAATTTCTCTTTCGATCGTATTTTTCGCGGCACGTCATGGGGGCGCCAGCCTTCGAAATATAGGCCGCGCACGATGAGAGGAAGTTGAGCGCCGAGGTCGACCCCTTCCTCCAGCGTCAGCCGGTCGCGGAGCTGGTGCAAAACGGAGCGCAGGACAGCGTAGGCCGCGGCCTCATCGGCAAGCTCGCCTTTGTTTTGGAGCTCCTTGAGCCATTCCTGAAGCGTTTGGACGGCATGGGAGACGGGGGCGGGGACGGTCATGTCACAGCTCTATTCTATAAATCCAAGCTTCAGGACTGCACATCGGTTGGCATCGGTCTTTGGCTTGGATCAATAACCATCACACAAAGCCTTGGGCCCTGTCGTCCCACGCATGTCAGCTTTGCTCCGGCACGACTAGCGACTGTCCGAACCAACTCGCCCCGCTTTGCCGCAACCCTAACCTGCCCGAGCGCTCGTGGATGACCGCTTCGGGTCATGAGCTGACTTCAACGTCGGTCGCGTACGACGTCCGCTAGAGCCTCAAGAGCGGACACCTCGTCAGTCGCTTCTGAGGTCCGCTAAGGGTCAGAAGCAGTCGTTCAGCCTCACAGCCTAGCTGACCGGAATGGTGGTTAACGGACCTCTGGTTATTCGTTACACCGACAAGCGGTGCGCAGTCTGTGCCCAACCCCACTTCCGCATACCGGCGGCTCAAGCTAATTCTGAAGAAGCTGGATGGAGATTTTGCTGCATGGCTAAGCTCGTGTTCGGAATGAACCAGTCCCTGGATGGCTACGTCGACCATATGGCGTTTGCGCCGAGCCCCACGCTCTTCCGCCACTTCATCGAGGAGGCTCAGGGGCAGGCGGGCAGTGTGTACGGTCGCCAAATGTATGAGGTCATGCGTTACTGGGACGACGATCATCCTGAATGGGATGCAGAGGAACGCGCCTTCGCGGCGGCGTGGCGGAACCAGCCGAAATGGGTCGTCTCGCGCTCGTTGAAGTCGGTCGGCCCCAACGCCAGGCTTGTGGAGGATGGCCTCGAGGGCGCGATCCGCGAGCTGAAGGCTGAGCGCGACGGGGAGATCGAAGTTGCTGGCCCGGACTTGGCGCAAAGCCTCACCGAACTTGGCCTGATCGATGAGTATCGAATCTACCTGCACCCCGTCGTGCTTGGTCACGGCAAGCCATATTTCGCCGGACCCCGGCCGCCGCTCCGCCTTATGGCTAATGATCGGATTGGCGAGGATGTGATCAGGTTGACCTACGTTCCTGCTTAATCTCGCAACTCGCCCGACGGATCGCGCCGACGCGTCAGGTCCGCTTCGGGTCTTTCGTGCCGCTTGGGCGATGTCAGCGGCTGGTCAGCTTAGCCCCGAATAGTGCACGTGAGAGCCGACGTAATGGGTGTTCTGGCTAGGGCCATCTCGGGCAGACACAATCCCCTCATCCTACGTGGCTCGAACCAGCCTGCGATGTCTCATTTCGACGTGGCCTAGCTATTCGAACGCCGCCACGTGGCGGGCGCCCTACCGGTCGCCTTCTTGAACGCGCGGGAGAACGCGGCTTCGGATTCATATCCGACCATCTCGGCAACTTGCGCGATTGATGCGCTGGTGTCGCGAAGCTTCTGAGCCGCGACCTGCATGCGCCAATTGGTGAGATAATTCATGGGCGGTGCGCCGATCAACCGAATGAAGCGATCGGCCAGCGCAGAGCGCGACAAGCCGACCTCGCGGCCAAGGTCATCGACGGTCCAACGCCGGTTGATGTCCCGGTGCAGCAGCGCTAACGCCCGAGCAACATAGGGCTCTCGCAATCCGGCGAGCCATCCGGTCTGGCCGTCCGGCAGGGTCTCCGCGTATCGGCGTACCGCTTCCACGAACAACAGCTCCGAGAGCTTGGCGAGCACAGTCTCCGATCCCGGACGGCCGGCGGCGACTTCCGCCGCTGCATATTGGAAGGTTGAGCGAATCCATTCCGCGGCCCCGCCATGCTCGACGCTGAGCTTGAGCAGCGGCGGCAAGGTCGAGAGCACGGGATTGCCCTTGGCGCTGGCGCAACCGAGGAACCCGCAGATCATCCGTGTGCATCTACCCTTGCCGCCATGATGGATGGAGTACAGTCCGCCGTCCTTGGGCGGGCGGACGACGTCGCTTCCCGCCACTGGCGGCAGGCCTAGATCGCTACCCATCAGGTGCGGATCATTGCGCGGCAGCAGGACGAGCTCGCCTGCACCGATCACGAGGTCTTCGCCGTCCTCGTCCTCTATTCGGATACGAAGCTCGCCCTCGACGACGTAGTGATAAATGATCAGATGGGATGCCGGTCCGAGAGCAGGCGCACAAAGCTCGGGTGCGATGCGTCCCCCTACGCACCACGGCGCGAAAAATTCGGCGTGCAGGAACACGCCGCCGGTCAATTGCGCAACCCTCAGGACATCGGACAACGCGTCCATGCCTGCTTCTAACAGGATCAGGCGTTTCGGTCATGTCTCCTGGCGGATCGATCATGGACCATGGGCCGCCCTCCAACTTACAGACGACAGCATCGGCCGGGCGGTTCGTGCACCCGTTGGAACGCCGCGCCGGGAGAGCCGCAAAAGGAGAGGAAAAATGAATGCGATCGACAGACCGCCCATTGGCGAACGGTATGCGCGCTGCGTTGAGACGTCCAAGCGCGTGCGATGGGACATCGACAAGGACGTGATCCGGGGCCGCCGCTTCGATGTCGCCCAGAAATTCCTCCCCGACGGGCTAGCGCTCGCTGATGCGTTTACCACCCTGTCGGCCGACGAAAAGCGGTTTGTGAGCCAGATCCAGGGACGCACCTACGCGAACGTCTTTGGGCTGGTCGAGCGCTTCATCAACGCCAAGGTTCTGGAGCTTAGCCACGATCACTGGTTCGGCGACCAGGTCGCGCTTGAGGCGCTCGTCAGGTTCAGCGACGAGGAGCTGAAGCACCAGGCGCTGTTCCGCCGCATCGACGCGATGATCGGCGAGGTCCTGCCTGTCGGCTATCGCTTCGACGTCGACCCCAACGCTGTCGCCCACGTCGTGCTTGGCAAGAGTACATGGGCGGTGTTGGCATTGACGCTGGATATCGAGCTGTTCACCCAGCTCCACTATCGCCAGAGCATCGACCCCGACGCGGATCTCTCCGACCTGTTTAAGGACGTGTTCCTCTACCACTGGAGGGAGGAGAGCCAGCACGCGATCCTCGATGAGCTCGAGTGGATACGCCACGACGCTGAGATAACTGCGGAGCAGCGCGAGCGGGCGGTCGACGAGTTCATCGGGCTGGTCGCAGCGGTGGACGGAATCCTGCAAGCCCAGGCTACGGCCGATGCGGCCTACTTCGCGGCAACCTGCGGCCGCGTGGTCGAGGCGGGCGAAGAGCGGGCGATCGCGGCCGCGTTCCTAAAGGCCTACCGCTGGCAATATATCCACACAGGCGCCCAGCATCCACACTTCGGGAAGGTGCTTTCCAGCCTGATCACCGAAGCCCAAGGTCAGCGCATAGAGAAGGCGCTCGCGTTGCTCCGATAATGATGCTCCCATATTCGCGTGTGACGATGAATTTGTTGTGAGGCCGGAGCAGGATTCAAGGGAGTTCCTCCAATGAACCCAAACAAATCACTTTGGGAAAAAGGTGACTTCACCCGCATCGCCGCAAGCATGCGTGAGAGTGGCGAGGCGCTCGTCGGCACGCTTGGGATCAAGAACGGCCTCAAGGTCTTGGATCTCGGATGTGGCGACGGCACGACGGCCCTGCCAGCGGCGAAACTTGGCGCAGATGTTCTGGGCGTAGACATCGCGCGCTATCTTGTCGAGGCCGGCAACCAGCGTGCGCAGGAACAAGGTCTCACGAACCTTTGGTTTGAGGAGGGGGATGCGACCGATCTGGCCGGGCTCGAGGACAAGACATTTGACCTCGTCGTCAGCGTCTTCGGCGTCATGTTTGCTCCGAAGCCGTTCGACGTGGCCGAGGAAATGGTGCGTGTCACGCGGCCCGGTGGGCGGATCGTTATGGGGAACTGGATTCCCAATGATCCGACCTTGGTCGCACAGATCCTGAAAATCAGCGCCGCCTATACGCCGGCGCCGCCGGAGGGCTTCATCAGTCCGATGACGTGGGGGATCGAGGCCAATGTGGTCGAGCGATTTGCGAACGCCGGCGTTCCGCGGGAGAATGTGTCGTTCATCCGAGATACATACCGGTTCGACTTTCCCGGCGCGCCGTCCGAGTTTGTGGATGCATTCCGACGCTACTACGGCCCGACCATGAACGCGTTCGAAGCGGCGGAGAAAAGCGGTCGCGCCGACGATCTGAGGAAGGAATTGGACGCACTGTTCGAAAGCCAGAACACCAGTGGCCGCGAGGATGTCACTTCAATTCCGGCGACCTTCCTGCGCGTAACGGTTGCGCTTGATTGATACGCGCTGCCGCTCTGGTGCCAACCAGCGATGTCCGGAGTGGATCAGATTCGGTCCTTGCCTGTGGGCTCGCAGCGACTGCTTTTCATCGGTGCGCTCAACGGGTCATCGCAACACATTCGCTAAATCGCTCTGCCGGCTTTTGGAAGTCCAGCGTTTTTCTAGGTCGTTCGTTGAGCTGGCGGGCGATCTTGTTGAGATCGGCTTGGGAGTACGGAGCGAGATCGATGCCGCGAGGCAGATACTGTCGCAGCAAGCGATTGGTGTTTTCATTGGAGCCTCGTTGCCAAGGGCTCTGAGGATCGCAGAAGTAGACGGCGATGTCGGTGGCCAGGGTAAAGCGCTTGTGGTCGGCGAGTTCTTTTCCGCGATCCCAGGTGAGCGACTTATAGAGTTCGTCGGGCAGTCTTCGTGCTTGCCGGATCAGCGCGGTTACGACGGATTTGGTGTCGCGATTGGCGACCTTGGCGAGCAGCACATAGCGTGAGTGCCGCTCGACCAGGGTGACGATGAAGCTGTTTTTGGATCCGCAAAGGAGATCGCCCTCCCAATGGCCGGGGACGGCGCGATCTTCTGCTGAAGCAGGCCGCTCGCTGATTGACACAGCGTCTGCGATGCGGCCGCGCTGGTCGCGCTTGGCGCTCGAATAGCGGGAGCGCCGGATTGGCCTCTGGGTTCGCAAATGCTGCAGCAGCTCCTTTTTCAAGACGCCGCGCGCTTGAACGTAGAGGCTTCGATAGATGGTCTCATGAGACACGTGCAACGCCTCGGACTGCGGAAACGTGCGCTTGAGCCATCCGGAGATTTGCTCCGGCGACCAGTCCAATACCAGTTTCTTTGCAACAGCTTGCCGCAGCCGAGCGTGGACCGCCAGCTTGCATGGCTTCGGGCGCAGTGCGCGTTTCCAGGCCTGGCTGTCTGCGGCGGCGGCCCGATAGAGAGCGGCACCGCCATTACCGCTGATCTCTCGGCTGATCGTCGAGGGCGAGCGCGCCAACGTTGCTGCGATCGCGCGGAGCGAGCGGCCGGCGACCAGACCTCTGGAGATTTCTTCGCGCTCTGAAAGGGTCAGCGCCCGCGGCGAGCGCCGTCTTGGCGGCGGCTTTATCCCGCCGCTGGGCCTGATGTGGGCGAAGATGCACGATGACGGCTTGCCGAACACGCGGCCGATGGACTTCAGGCCTTCGCCCTTCTTCCAGCGCTCCCATAGCTCAGCGCTCTGCGCCGCTGTGAACCCTACGCGACGATACCTGCGTCTCATGACTGCCCGCTCCACGACCTTGATAAGGTTACGTGTTGCGGCGATCAGTTGAACTCACG
>Ga0315912_10000193_pt1 | contig 135823 bp, 109 predicted proteins | sample VfabasoilMG_FD_204469 | JGI IMG/M metagenome (GOLD analysis project Ga0315912, IMG submission 204469) | Garden soil microbial communities collected in Santa Monica, California, United States - V. faba soil | ecosystem: Environmental > Terrestrial > Soil > Garden | place: USA: California...
CCCGCTGCGCTGCAGCGCCGCGGGCGGATCAGGTTATGAAGTGTCCTGGCACCGTACTCACCTACAGGGTGAAGAAGTGCCTGGCACCGTACTCACCCGCAGCGGATCAGCGGCCGGCGTTGCGGCGGTGGAGCAGGTAGAGCAGCGTCGCGATCGAGGTCAGGGCACCCGCGACGTAGGTCATCGCGGCGGCGTTGAGCACCTTGCGCACGCCCAGGGCCTCGTCCTCGTTGCGCACGATGCCGGTCTCGGCCAGCACGAGCTTGGCGCGGCGCGAGGCATCGAATTCGACGGGCAACGTGATCAGTTGGAAGACGACCACCGCGCCGAACAGGATCAGGCCGGCGTCGATCAGGCGCATGCTCTGGAACAGGAAGCCCGCCATCACGACCCAGGTCCAGGTGAAGGAGCCGAACTTGGTGATCGGCACCATCAGCGAGCGGAAGCCGAGCCAGGCGTACTTGCGGTCGTCCTGGATCGCGTGACCGGCCTCGTGCGCCGCGACGGCGATCGAGGAGATCGAGCGGCCGTCGAAGACGTCGGGCGAGAGGCGCAGCGTCTTGGCGATCGGGTCGTAGTGGTCGCTCAGGAAACCCTGGTGGCGCTCGATCGTCACCTCGGCGCCGCCGGCGCGCGCCACGGCCGCGGCGGCTTCGGCGCCGGTCATCCCGCTGCGCACCCCGACGTTGGAGAAGTGCAGGAAGGTGCTCTTGACCTTCCACGAGGCCCACATGGCCAGCAGGGTCGGGGGCAGGACGTAGAGGAAGTAGAGCGGGTCGAAAATGAACCAGGCCGGGGTCATGGGGGCTCCTACGCTGGATTCGGGGGGGCCTTCTATACGGCCAGGGAGCCCCCGGGTGAAGGGGCGGGTCTCCGGGCGGGATCCCGGATTGGAGGCCTCTCACGTTTGGTGTACAGTTGCCCCGAAGGGCAGAGAGCCGAGCTCCCCGGGTCTCGCTCCGAGGGTTTCAGTCTCCATTGGATCTTCGGCCTTCGCGCCGAGGCTGCTTGCCATGACCTCCCCGAACGACCTGCTCAAGATCGGCGACTTCGCCAAGCTCGCGAACACGAACCTGCGCACCCTGCGCTACTACGAGGAGCTGGGGCTGATCCAGCCCGCCTCGCGCAGCCAGGGCGGCTTCCGCTACTACCGCGCCACGGACGTCAACCGCGTCCAGCTGATCCGCGACCTGCAGGAACTCGGCCTGCACCTCGACCGCATCCGCGAGCTGATCTCCTCGCGCACGAACGGCGAGGAGCGCGCGCGCTTCCTGGCGCGCGTGCAGGAGGCTCTGACCGAACAAGACCGGCTGCTGGCGGAGCGCATCAGCGCGCTCGAGGTCCAGCGCCGCAAGGTCGCCCAGGCGCTGCACAAGGTCTCCGAATGCCGCCACTGCGCGCACTCGCCGGTGGTCGAGAACAACTTCTGCCAACCCTGCTCGATGACCGGCGAGGAACTGCCCGAGCACCTCAGCGCGCTGTACCAGTGAGGCCGGGGACCGGCCGGGCTGCCCAGACGGGCAGCTCCGGCGCGCGAGCGCTCGCGCCCGTTCCGCGCTAGCCTTTCGGCCCCCGCGGACCGTCAGGCCCGAGCCCCTGAACGGCCGATGTACCTCCCGTCCCGATGCCCGAGCTGATCGCAACCTACCGCACCGAGGTCTCCGGGCTGTGGAATACGCGCCACCGGATCCGCTCGGACGCCGCCGAGCTCGGGGTGCTGACCTTCCAGCGCCGGCCGACATCCTTGGTGGTCGGCGGGGTGTACCGCCCCCAGACCGGGGAGGTCCTCCACTTCCGCCGCGACCCCGGCATCCTGCGCAGCCAGTTCTCGCTCTGGACCGAGGGCCGCGAGTGGCTGGGATCCTCGCTGCGCTGGAGCGTCTGGCGGCGCGAGATCGCCCTCTCGACCGGCAACAAGCCCTACCGGCTGCTGCCCCTGCCGTCCTTCGGGCCCGGCTGGCGCATGGTGGCGCCCAAGACGGGCGAGCTGGCCCGCCTGCGGCCCCGGCTCCTGGGCCGGGGGATGACGATCGAGGTCTACCGCAAGGTCGACTTCGAACTGCTGATGTTCGCCTACTTCCTGGCCTCGCAGCTGTACCTGGAGTCCCTGTGGCCCGCGCACGCGCCCGAGGACGCCCAAGAGGAGCTGGCGCGGCCGTCGAAGGCCTGAGACCGGGGGCCTGAGGCCCCTCGCTGGACCGGCGCGCCGGGGCCCGGCTCCGAGCGGGCGCGCGGCGGGCGCCGGCGCTAGGATTCCGCCCCCCCGCAGGAAGCTTTCCCGCAGGCGCCCGTCCCAAGCGGCCGAAAGGTACCCATCCGGCCCACTTCGCGGTGCTCGACGGCACCCGACCGGGCCGCGAGGCGTCCCACTCGCCCTGACCGCCGCTCCGCTCTCCAGCCCTGGCCCACGCATCCCATGCAACGCCCCATCCTGATCCTCGTCCTGGTCTTCGGCGCGATCGCCGCGCTGCTCTTCGGTGTCTTCCAGCTGCTCGGCGGTCCCGACCCGCTGGTCGTGGACCAGAACACCGAGGACGCGCGCCCCGCGAACCAGAAGCCCGCCGACCGCGGCACCCAGCTCTCGGGCGAGGGTTCGGGCACCGGCACCAAGGTCGCCAGCGGTCCGGGCGACACGCGCTACCTGCCCAACGAGGACGAGAACTCCTTCCAGTACGACAACAAGCTGGTCGGCCAGGTGATCGACAAGGACAAGCGCCCGATCGCCGAGGTCGAGCTGGTGCTGACCAAGGTCGGCTCGGACGAGATGTTCTTCGTCAACGACGAGGTCGACCGCAGCGGCGACATCGCGGGGCGCACGGACAAGGAGGGCAACTTCTCCTTCCGCAACGTCGAGCCGCGCAACAAGTACCGGCTGATCCTGGCGCACCCCGAGCACTCGCGGCTGGAGATCGACACGGTGCCGGTCGGCCCGCAGGGCGTGTTCACCGAGCCGCCGATCGTGATGGGCAAGGGCGTGCAGCTGACGGGCTTCGTCAAGGACGAGTCCGGCAACGCGATCCCCGACGCGCAGCTGACACTCGACGGGATGATGTACTCGGCCTCGCCCTACGACGCGCCCGACCGCATGTCGGTCAAGAGCTCGGCCGAGGGCTGGTACGTGTTCGCCAACGTCCCGCCCGGCAACCGGTTCATGACCGTGAGCGCGCGCGGCTTCGGCACGCTGACGGTCAACGGCCTGAACTTCCAGGCCAACATGAGCGACCTGACGCGCGACGTGGTGCTCAAGACCTCCGAGATGATCAGCGGCCGCGTGGTCGGGCCGAACGGCCAGCCGATCCAGGGCGCGCGCTTGATGGCGGTGGGCTTCAACTCCTCGACGCAGACCACGCGCGCCATCGCGACCAGCGACGCCAAGGGCGAGTTCCTGCTCGAGGCGCTCCTGCCCGGCATGTACAACGTGCTCGCCACCGCGCGCGGCTACCGCTTCGACAAGGCCATGCGCGTGCAGTCGAACACCAGCGGCATCGTGTTCGAGGGCTTCCGCGAGGCCGACATCTGCGGCACGGTGGTCGACGCCGAGACCGGCAAGCCGGTGACGGACTTCACGGTGCGCCTGCGCATCACCTACCCGGGCAACGCGATCGCCCAGCCGATGCCCGAGACCTCGACGCCGACCAAGAACGCCAACGGCGAGTTCTGCCTGGTCGGCGTGCACCAGTCCGGCGACGGCGGCTACCTGGTCGAGGCCATCGCGCCCGGCTACGCGCCGGCCTTCTCGGAGATGCTGACGGTGCAGACCGGCAAGAACATCCAGGGCCTGACGCTGCGCCTGACGCACGGCGGCACGCTGCGCGGCAGGATCGTCGACGGCAGTGGCAAGCCGGTGGCGCGCGCGCTGGTGACGACGCACGACAACACCTGGACCGACGACGCGTTCATGATCGCGGTGGGCGAGGAGTTCCCGACCAACGCCACGACGCGCAGCGGGCGGACCAACGCCGACGGCTACTTCCAGGTGCAGAACCTGACGCCCGAGATCTACAAGATCACGGTCCAGGCGGCGGGCTACACCGGCTTCGAGGCGGCCGACTTCCAGGTCAACGCTGGCAGCGAGACGGACACGGGCGAGCTGCGGCTCCTGCGCGGCGGGACGCTCAAGGGCGTGCTCAACGGCCCGGACGGACGGCCGCTGGCGGGGGGCGCGATCTCGATGGACATCCTCGACGGCGATCACCCGGTGAACTACCGCGCGAAGACCGGCGTCGACGGCTCGTTCCTGGTGTCGAACGTGCAGCCCGGCCGGTACCGCCTGCACGGCTCGTCGAGCGGGAACGGTGTCTCGAACCCCTTCGAGGACATCATGCAGAAGAAGAGCTCGGAGCAGCAGATCACGCTGGCGAACGAGGAGACGGTGAACGTGGTGGTGAACATCCTTCAATAGCGCTCCGGCCGAGCGCAGGACGACGCCCGCGGGGAGGACCCGCGGGCGTCGTGCGTTTGGGGGGAAGAACGGGGCGGGCGGGTCGACGCAGGGAGCACTCGTGCTCCCGATCCGCGCGACCTCCCTGCTGTTCCTCGTGCTGCTGACCGGCTCCGCGGCGCAGCAGCTGTCCGCGCAGTCGCCGGCGCCGCGCGGCGTGGTGATCCAGAGCCGGGTCGTCGACGCGTCCGGCGCCCCCATCGCGGGAGCTGCGGTCGAGCTGTCCGTCTCCCGCCTCTCGCCCGAGATCGACTCCGATCGCGGGAGCGCGCCGATCCCGCAGCGCACGACCAGCGCCGCCGACGGCAGCTTCGAGTTCCAGGGCGCCCAGCCCGGTGGGAGCTTCCAACTGACGCTGCGACACGAGGGCTTCGCGGCCTGCGCGGACTTCGGCCTGCGGCCGCGCCAGCCCGGCCTGTACGTGGTGCCTCCGTACGTCCTGAACGCCGGGGAGCATGTGTCCGGCTGCGTTCGCGACGAGGCCGGCCAACCGATCGCGAATGCCGTGGTGAGGCTCCACGATCGGGCTGGGACGTGGGAGTTCGAGCGTGCGGAGGATCGCTTGCACCGCACGACGGATCACGCTGGCCGCTACGCGTTCGGGCACGTCAGCCCGGGCGGCTACACGCTGACGATCCACGCGGCGGGCTTCGGGAGGTGCGCTCCGGAGCAGATCGAGATCGAAGCGGGCATTGCATCGACGGGCCGGGAGCACGTGCTCGCCGCGGCCGAGCCACTCGCAGGACGCGTCTTCGACGACAGCGGGCGACCCGTCGCCGGTGCGCGCGTCTGGGCTCGCGATCGTCAGCGCCGCTCCTCGAACAACACGGTCCTCAGCGATCAGGAAGGCTCCTTCACCTTCGATGCGCTGCTGCCTGGCACGTACTACGTCACGACGGCGAAGCCGGGCTGGCTCAGCACGCGGCCGGTGGAGTGCGCCACGAACTCGAGCGGGAACGACCTGCGGCTCGAGCGCGGCACGACGGTGCGCGGGCGGGTGGTCGACGACGTCACCGGCCGACCGGTCGAGGAGTTCTCGATCCGCCTGCGCATCCCGAGCGAGGAGCCGACCGGTCGCCCGCTCCCGGGCTCGGAGCTGGCCGTCCGGCATCCTGACGGCGAGTACGAGTTGAGCGGACTGCAGCGCTGGGGCGCCTCCCAGCTCCGGATCGAGGCGCTCGCCCCGGGATACGCACGCGGCATCTGTGCTCCCTTCACCATGGGGCTCGCCACCGTGGTCGACGGGGTCGAGGTGCGCATGCGCCGCGGCGCGACGCTGCGCGGACGGGTGCTCGACTCCGAGGGCCGCCCGCTCGCGAACGCCTTCGTGTCGACACCCTACGTCGATCGTCCGCCCGATGGGATGGAGTGCGGCGTGGAGATCACGCCGCCGCGGGCGTGGCGCGGCACGCAGACCTCTGCCTGGACCGACGCCGAGGGACTGTTCCGCCTCGAGCACCTGAACCCGGGCGCCTACACGATCACGATGTTGGCGCAGGGACACGCCGAGTTCCTCATCTGCCCTCCGCCGGTGGCGCAGGGCGACGTCGACGTTGGCGATCAACGGCTTGTGCGCGGTGGCATCGTTCACGGCAGGCTGCTCTCCCCCACCGGCAAGCCGCTCCGTGGCCAGGTCCACGCCGAGTGGCTGGACGGCGAGCCTGAGCTGAGCGTCGCAGGAACCGCTGATCGCTCGGGCGCCTTCCGAGTCGAGAACCTGCGCCCGGGCCGCTACGCGATCCGCGCGTGGGGCACCGAGGAGTCGCGGCCCTCGCGCGCCACGGACCTCCAACCTTGGAGCTGGCCGGAGAGGATCGTCAAGGTCATCGATGGCGAGAGCGTGGAGCTCCGTCTGCAAGCCAGCTCGCCGCACGCACCCCCGCAGTCGGAACAACCGCGATGAGCCGGGCGGTCCCGATCGCGGTGGTGCTCGGCTGCGGGCTGCTGCTGGGCTACTGCTTCTGGAAGGACGCCCGGCGGGCGGCGCAGCGGGCGGCGCTGGAGCAGCAGGCACCCGCCGACGAACTCGAGGCGACGCCGCCCGTCAGCACGCCGAGCGTCGTGCTCGCGCCGCTCCACGACAATGCGCTGAGGGGGCAGGTCTTCGACGAAGCCGGGCGAGCGCTGCGTGGTGTCGAGGTGGTCCTGGGCCCCGCCCAAACGGAGCACAACTTCTTCAGCGCGCCGCGGCGCGAGGAGGTCCCCGATCGCGTCGCGCGAACCGATGAGTACGGAGCGTTCGAGTTCCTCGACCTGGCGCCCGGACACGTCTACCCGGTGGACTTTCGACATGGCGGGCATGCGCGCCTGGAGACCGTGACGCCGCGCGTCGGCGCTCTCGGGACGACGGCGATGCCGCTGATCGTCCTGCACGAGGGTCTCTCGCTGACGGGCGTCGTCCGCGATCCGGCGGGGCGCGCGATTCCTGAAGTGGAGCTCGTGCTCGACGGAATGCAGTTCGCCTGGCTGCCCACGCCCCCACCGGATCGCCTGATGGCCAGATCGACGTCCGACGGCAGCTATGCCTTCTCGCACGTAGCCTTGGGACCGCGCCTGTTGACGGTCCGCGCGCGCGGCTGGGGCACGCAGACGATCTCCGGGCTGCAGTTCCAGCGAGGCGCGGGCGCCTTGTCCTGCGACATCGTGCTCGAGCCCGCCGAGCGAATCCGCGGACGGGTCGTGGACCGCAGGGGCAATCCATTGGATGGTGCCCGGCTGCTGCTGATCGGGTTCGACTCGGCGAGGCACACATCGCGCTCCGTCACCTCCAGCGACGCGCGTGGCGAGTTCCTGATCGAGGACCTCCGACCCGGCATGTACAACGTGCTCGCCTCGGCCCGCGGCTACCGCTTCGACAAGGCGATGCGCGCGCGCACGAACGGCGACGAACTCGTGTTCGAGGGCCTTCGCGAGGCCGACATCTGCGGCCAGGTCGTCGACGCCGAGACCGGGGAGCCGGTGACGGACTTCACGGTCCGTCTGCGCATCTCCTACCCCGGCAACCCGATCGCCCAGCCGCTGCCCGAGACCTCGACCCCGATCAAGCACGCCAACGGCGAGTTCTGCCTGGTCGGCGTGGGCCAGTCCGGCGACGGCGGCTACCTGGTCGAGGTCAGCGCGCCGGGGTATGCGCCAGCCCTTTCGGAGATGGTGACGGTGCAGACCGACAGGAGCATCGAGGGACTGACCCTGCGGCTCGGGCACGGCGGCTCGCTGCGGGGCCGGGTGGTCGACGGCGGCGGCAAGCCAGTGCCGCATGCGCAAGTGACGACGCACGACAACACCTGGACCGACGACGACTTCCTTCGGGAGGTCGGCGAGCATTACCCGACTAACGCGACCACGCGCACCGTCCATGCCGACGCCGACGGCCAATTCGACGTCAGCAACCTCCACCCGGAGGTCTACCAGCTCGTGATCGAGGCCCCCGGGTTTCCCCCCCTCGAAGTCGCCGACTTCCGTGTAGAGCTCGGCCAGGAGACCAACGCGGGCGAGGTCCGCCTCTCGTCCGGTGGCACGTTGCGCGGCGTCTTGCGCGGGCCGGACGGCCGGCCGGTGTTCCTCGGCGCGCTCGAACTGTTCCAACCCGAGCTGTCGCTTCTCGACCGCACCGGGCGGATGACTCGCCACGCGCGGTCCGACCGTGACGGTGCCTTCGAGCTGCGAGGCCTGCGTCCGGGTTCCCACCTCCTGATCGGGTTGCGCCACTCACGGGACGGCGCGCCGCAGGCGAGCGACACGCAAGTGGTCACGATCGTCGACGAGTCGACCACGACCGTCGTCGTGCGACTGCCCGAGTGACCTCCGCGGCGCAATGCCGCACCGTTGCACGCGGCGGGGTGGCGCCGCACACTCCCCCCCATGCCGCGTGCGCGCCCGTCCGCTCCTTCGCCCGAGCTGTGGGAGAGCTATCTCCAGGCGGAGCTCGACTGCGACGTGCGTGTCGTGTTCACGCGGGCGCGCAAGATGCCGATCCGGGTGCGGCCGGTGCGCGGGTGGACGGCGCGCGTGCGGGCGGGGAAGCCGCCGCGCAGTGCGCTCGAGGTGCGCATGCATCGCTTCTTCGACGGGGCGCCGGCGGAGGTGCAGAAGGCGGTCGCGAGTTGGATCCGCTCGGGCGAGCGGGCGCCGCGGGCATGCCGCATCCTCGATGCCTGGATCGAGAACGGGCTGCGCTCCACCCCGCCGCCGGAGCGGCGCGCCAGCCGGCTCGCGACGCGCGGGGCGGCGCACGATCTGGCGCAGCAGCTCGAGGTCCTGCTGTCCGGCGAGTTCGCGCACGATCGCGCGCTCCACGCGCGGCCGCCGGCGCTGACCTGGGGGCGGCGCGCGCCCTCGCGTTCGCGCGGGTCGCTGCGCCTCGGCAGCTACGACGCGGACACGCACGTCGTGCGGCTGCACCCGGTGCTCGACCAGCCGGCGATCCCCGAATGGGTCGTGCGCTACGTGGTGTTCCACGAGTGCCTGCACGCGCTGCACCCGCCACGGCGCGATGCCGAGGGGCGCTGGGTGCACCACGGACCCGAGTTCCGCGCGCGCGAGAAGCTCTACGCCGATTTCGAGCGCGTGCTGGCCTGGGAGAAGCAGAACCTGCGCGCCCTGGTGCGCTCGGCGCGCAGCGGACTCCCGCTGCAGGCCCCGCGTGCGGCCGCGCGCGCCCTCCCGCGGCTGGTGGAGCAGCCGCTGCGCTTCCTGCAGTCGCTCTTGTTCGCCGACTGAGAGCGGCTCGCCGGCTCAGCGCGAGGCGTAGCGTTCCGAGGAGCCCTCGATGCTCGCGCCCGTCAGGCAGGTGCCGAGCACGTTGCCGCCCAGCGACTCGAGCATGTTGTGCGTCTGCTCGACCATGTGGCGCGGCGTCGAACCCAGGCGCACGACCAGCAGGATCCCGTCGGTCTGCGAACCGAGCAGGCTGGCGTCGCTGATCGTCGCCGCCTCGGGCGTGTCGATCAGGATGTAGCTGAAGCGCTGCTTGAACTGCGAGAAGAGCGTCTGGATGCGCTCCGAGCCCAGCAGCTGCGAGGGGTTCTCCGGCAGCTCGCCCGCGCCGAGCACCCACACGTTGGCGGCCGCGGTCTGGCGGATCGCGCGGTCGATCGGACACGTGCCGCGCAGCAGCTCCGTCAGCCCCTGGCGCCGCGGCACGCCCAGGTAGCCCTCGACCGACGGCCGGTGCAGGTCGGCGTCGACCACCAGGACGCGCGTGCCCGGCACCTCGGCCAGCGCCAGCGCCAGGTTGAGCGTCGCGACGGTCTTGCCCTCGCGCGGCAGCGCACTGGTCACGACCAGGGTGCGCGGCGCGCCGTCGGGGTTGAGCGCCTGGATCGAGTTGCGCAGGTTGCGGAACTGCTCGGCGATCTGGCTGCGCGGCGCGGTCGCCATCGCGAGCTCCTCGCGCGTCAGCGGCGCCTGCTTCGCCTCCTCGGGGTCGGCCACTTCGAGCGGACCGCCGAGCAGCGTGGACTTGTTGAACGGGGACATGGATCGCGCAGGGCTGGTTCTGGATCGGCCGGGGGCGGCGCGGGACGGGAGGCTTTTCCGGCGCCCCCCGACGACCCCGGTCGCCGCGGGGAGCCGCGGGAAGGACCTCCGGGCCGTTTCCCCCATGGATAGCACCTGTCGGGGGCCGATGCACGCCGCGGCGGCCGGTCGAGCCGCCTCAGCGCCGCTCGGCCGGCGGCGAGCGCAGGCCGCTCGTCAGCTCGACCGCTTCGGTCTCCGGGCGCACCGGCCAGCGCTCGGGAGCCAGGCTGGCGCGCAGCTCGCGCGGCACCTGCCCGGCGGCCGCGCGCACGGCCTGGACCAGCGCGCGTTCGCCCTCGTGGTCGAGGCGCAGCCGCAAGCGCTCGATCGCCCAGTCGAGGCCCTCGCGCGCGGCGGCGGCGCGCGCCGGATCGACCAGCGCCTGCAGGAGCTCCGCGCGCGCCCCGGGATCGCCGGACGCCGCCGCCGTGCCGAGCGCGCAGGCGTGGAGCCGCGGATGCGCCGCGGCCAGCGCGGGCGCCAGCGAGTCCGGCCGCGCAGCGAGCAGCGCGGCGAACAGCAGCAGGCGCGGTTGCGCGAGCTGCGCGGCCGCGAGGCGCTCGCCGAGGCCCGGATACCGGTGCGCCGTGCGCGCCAGGTCCAACAGCTCCTCGTCGGGCAGGTCGCGCAGCACGTCCGCCAGCGCATCGCGGCCCAGGCGTTCGTCGGCGAGCACCCACGGCAGTGCGGCGAGGAACAGCGGGTCGCGCGCGCGCGCCTCGCCCGACGTCAGCCAGGCCTCGGGGCTGCCCGCCCGGCTGGCGATCAAGAGCTCGAGCAGCTCCGCGCCGCGGCGCTCGCGCTGCGCCCAGGAGAAGAGCTGCGCGGGGCGCTCGAGGCGCGGCGCCGCACTCCCGGGGACGGCGGCGCGGCGCGTCCGCAGCCCCTGGAGCAGGAGCTCCACGTGCGCGGGGTCCTCGCCGGCACCCCACTGCGCGAGCGCGCGGTCGAGTTCGACCAGCACCGGCGGCTCGAGGTGCGCCTGCCCCTCCCAGATCACGAGCCGCGCCCACAGCGCCAGCGGGTCCGCGCTCCTGCCGGCGGGCCAGGTCACGGACGGCGCGAGGTCGACGCCCTGCGCGCCCAGGCGGCCGACGCGCGCCAGCGCCGACGCGAGGGCCACGACGCGCTCGCGGCGCAGCTCCGGCCGCGGCTCGAGCGCGGCGTCGTCGAGGTACTGCAGGCACCAGGCGTACTCCGCGGGCTCGGCCAGCGCGCTCGACACCGCGCCCCGGCCGGCCGCGGCGCACAGGCCGTCGAGCCAGGCGAGCTCGGGTGCGCCGCGCGCGCGGCTGGCGCGCCAGCGCGCGTCGATCCAGGCCAGCGCGTCCGGCCAGCCGAGCTGCGCCAGCGCGCGCGCGGCCTGGCGTCGGCGCGCGACCAGCGGCTCGCGCTCCAGGTCGCACAACCAGCCGAGCACGAACTCGATCGCCGTCGCGCGGGTGGTCTCGTCGCGCGTGACCAGGACCCACGGCCGCTGGAGCGCGCCGAGCTCCTCGTCGAGGTCGTAGCCGACGAGCGTCAGGTTGCGCGCGCGCACGAAGGCGTGGAGCCGCTGCGCGAAGGTGCCGGGCACCTCGCGCGCGGGTGCCTCGGGCCAGGCGCCGAGCACGCTGGCGCGCACGATCGGCGGCGCGTCGGGCACGGCTCGCGCCAGCAGCTCGAGCTCGCCCGGCCAGCTCGCGTCGCGCGCGCCCGGCGCGAGCGCGAAGAGCTCCTTCGACAGGTCGGCGAGCTGCAGGCGCACCGCGGCCGCGTCGCTCGGCGGCCGGTCCCAACCCGGCGCCCAGCGCACGAGGCGCTCGCGCAGCGCGGAGCGGCCGAGGCGTGCGAGCTCGGGGTCGGCGTCGACCGCCAGCCGCACGGCGAGCTCGACGCCGGCGCGCGCCTCGACCAGCGCGCTCTGCGCGCGCTGGCGACACTCGGCCGAGCCCGGCGCGAGGGCGGCGCGCAGCGCGTCGAAGTCCGCGCCGGCGAGGTGCCGCGCCAGCCAGCCCTCGGCCGCGGCGCGCGCTTCCCAGCGCTCGCCGTCGAGCGCGCGCAGCGCCTCGGCGAGCCCGCGCGGGGCGGGGTCGACCTGCGGCGAGGCCGCGAGCCCGAGCGCGCAGATCAGAGCGGTCCATCCCATCGCGCGCCCAAGCTACGGCGCGCCCTGGACGCGCGCCATGTCGCTGCGCTCTGTGCGCCAGGTCGCCGCCGCCGTGGTCGCCCGCGCGCGCCGCTGGTAGTCTCTCGCGCGCATGTTCCGCAAGCTCCTGATCGCCAACCGCGGCGAGGTCGCCGTGCGCATCGCGCGCGCGGCGCGCGAGCTGGGGATCGCGACCGTCGGCGTGGCCTCGACGGCCGACCGCAACGCGCGCTGGCTGGCGAACTTCGACGAGGTCGTCGGCCTGGGCGGCTCGGCGCCGCGCGAGAGCTACCTGTGCGCCGAGCGCCTGGTGCAGGCCGCGCTCTCGACCGGCGCCAGCGCCGTGCACCCGGGCTGGGGCTTCCTGGCCGAGAACGCGCGCTTCGCCGCGCTCGTCGAGCAGCACGGCCTGACCTTCGTCGGCCCCGCGCCCGAGCTGATGCGCCGCATGGGGCTGAAGTCGCCCGCCAAGGCCGCGATGCGCGCCGCGGGCCTGCCGGTGATCCCGGGCTCCGTGGGCCTGCTCGCCGATGTAGCCGCGGCCCTCGCCTGCGCGCGCAGCACGGGCTTCCCGGTGATCCTCAAGGCCGACGCGGGCGGCGGCGGGCGCGGCATGCGCCTGTGCCGCGACGAGGCCGAGCTCGCGGCGGGCTTCGCGGCCGCCAGCGGCGAGGCGCAGGCGGCCTTCGGCAACGGCGCGCTGTACCTCGAGCAGTACCTGAGCGGCGGACGCCACATCGAAGTACAGGTGCTCGGCGACCGGTTTGGACGCGCGGTGCACCTCTTCGAGCGCGAGTGCTCGATCCAGCGCTCGCACCAGAAGCTGATCGAAGAGAGCCCCAGCCCGGCCTTGAGCGCGCGCGAACGCGAGGAGCTCGGCCGGCTCGCCGCGCGCGCCGCGGAGGCCCTGGGCTACGCGGGTGCGGGCACGATCGAGTTCCTGCGCAGCGCGTCGGGCGCGATCTACTTCATGGAGATGAACACGCGCCTGCAGGTCGAGCACCCGGTGACGGAGTGCATCACCGGCGTCGACATCGTCCAGGAGCAGCTGCGCGTGGCGGCCAACCAGCCGCTGTCGCTGACGCAGGAGAGCCTGGTCGCGCGCGGCCACGCGATCGAGTGCCGCATCAACGCCGAGGACCCCGCTCAGGGCTTCCGGCCCGCGCCGGGTGTCTTGCAGCGCTTCGAGCTGCCGACCGACCGCGGCCCGGGCCGCGTGCGCGTCGACACGCACCTCGCGGCGGGCGACGAGATCCCGCCGCACTACGATTCGCTGATCGCCAAGGTGATCGCGCACGGCGCGACGCGCGACGAGGCGCTCGCCACGATGCTCGCGGCCCTCTCGGCCGCGCGCATCGAGGGTGTGGCGACGACGATCCCGCTGCACCTCGCCGTGCTGGCCAGCGACGAGTTCCGCCAGGGCGTGTACGACACGCGCTCGATCCCCGGCTGGCAGATGGCCTCGAGGAGCTGACATGGCCCGCGTCCCGCTCGCCCCCCTCGGTTCGCCGCGCGACGGCTTCCTCGACCGCGCCAGCTTCGAGAAGAACGCCGCCGAGCTCGCGCGGCGCGAGACGGAGCTCGCCGCGCGGCGCGCCAAGGTGGCCGAGGGTTGGGGTGCGAGCTACGCGGCGCGCGTGCACGAGAAGCAGAAGCTGACGGCGCGCGAGCGGCTCGAGGCGCTCAAGGACGCGGGCACGCGCCTGTTCGAGACCGGCACCTTCGTCAACCACGGGCGGCTGTTCGGCAAGCTCGAGAGCCCGGCGGCGGGCGTGGTCACCGCCTTCGCGCAGGTCGAGGGGCGCTGGACGATGGTGATCGCCAACGACAACACCGTCGCCTCGGGTTCGTGGTGGCCGAGGACGCCCGAGAAGATCGAGCGCGCGCAGGAGATGGCGCTGCGCCTGCGCCTGCCGGTGATCTACCTGGTCGACTGCTCGGGCCTCTACCTGCCCGAGCAGGCGCAGAGCTTCCCGGGCGCCACGGGCGCGGGCCACATCTTCAAGAAGAACAGCGAGCTGAGCGCCGCCGGCGTGCCGCAGATCGCGGGCGTGTTCGGCGACTGCATCGCGGGCGGCGGCTACATGCCGATCATCTCCGACCGCGTCTACATGACCGAGGGCGCCTACATGGTCATCGCCGGGGCCGCGTTGATCAAAGGCGCCAAGGCGCAGCACCTCTCCAGCCTCGACATCGGCGGGCCCGAGGTGCACGTGCACCAGTCGCGCTGCGCCGACGTGCGCGTCCCCGACGACGCCACGGCGCTGCGGCTGATCCGCGCCGAGATCGCGCGTTTGCCGAGCTCGGGCCACGCCTTCTACCGCCACGGCGCCGACGCCGCGGCGCCGTTCCATCCCGCGCACGAGCTGGCGGGTCTCCTGCCCGCCGACCACCGCATGACCTACGCGGCCGAAGAGGTGCTCGCGCGGCTGGTCGACCACAGTCTGTTCTGGGAGCTCCTGCCCGAGCGCGGGCGCGAGATGATCGTCGGCGTCGGGCGCGTCGACGGCCTCTACCTGGGCTTCGTGATCAACCGCCAAGGCCTGATGGACGATCCCGACCGGCGCGACGCGCAGAAGCCGCTGGGCATCCTCTACAAGGAGGGCATCGCCAAGGTGGCGGCCTTCAGCCGCGCCTGCAACGACGACGGGATCCCGATCGTGTGGCTGCAGGACATCTCGGGCTTCGACATCGGCGTCGAAGCGGAGCGCCAGGGGCTCCTGGGCTACGGCTCGAGCCTGATCTACACCAACAGCACCAACCAGGTGCCGATGTTCACCGTGCTGCTGCGCAAGGCCTCGGGCGCCGGCTACTACGCGATGGCGGGCCTGCCCTACGAGCCGGTGGTGCAGCTCTCGACCACGCTGGCGCGCCTGGCGGTGATGGAAGGCCGCACGCTGGCGATCGCGGCCTTCAACACCAAGCTCGACGACGAGTTCCAGATCGCGACGCAGGATCCGGCCGAGCGCGCCAAGATCGAGCAGGGCATGCGCGAGACCGAGGCGCGCATCGAGTCCGACATGGATCCGTACAAGGCCGCGTCGCAGATGGACACCGACGAGATCGTGGCGCTGGGCGAGCTGCGGCCGTGGCTGGAGCTCTTCGCGCAGGCGGCGTACCAGTCGACCGGCCATCGGCGCCTGAAGAACCCGCGCATCTGGTCGCTGCACGATCTGGCGGCGCTGACGGAGCCGAAGGGCTAGGCCGCGATGAGCGCGCAACAGGAACTGCTGGTCGAACGCGACGGCGCGCGCGTGCGGCTCTTGTCGCCGGGCGTCGGCCTGTTCACCGAGGCGCGCGCGCCGGGTGCGCTGCTCGCGCCGCGCGAGGCGGCGGGCGTGCTGCTCGTGCTCGGCCGGCCGCTGCGGCTGGTCGTGCCGGCCGAGGTCACGGGCCGCGTCGTCGGGCCGGGCTTCGAGCGCCGCCAGGCCGCGGTGGGATTCGGCGACGTGCTGTACGAGCTCGAGCAGCTGGCGACCGGGGCGGCGCGCGCGGCTCCGGCGGCCGCGAGTTCGACCGCGCAGGCCGCGCGCGGCCTCGTGCTGCGCTCGCCGCAGAGCGGCCGCTTCTACCAGCGCCCCGCGCCGGGCGAGCCGGTGTTCCTCGCGCCGGGCGCCGTGGTCCAGGACGGCCAGCCCATCGGCCTGATCGAGGTGATGAAGACCTTCACGCACGTCGTCTACCGCGCTGGCGATGGGTTGCCCGCGCGCGCCAGGCTCGTGCGCTACGCCGCCGCCGACGGCGCCGAGGTGCGCAGCGGTGCGGCGTTGCTCGAGTTGGAACCGGCCTGAGGCGCGCATGGCGATCGTCTCGCTCGGCATGGACCTGGCGCAGATCGCGCGCTTCGAGGCCGCCTACGGCCGGCACGGCGAGCGGCTGCTCGAGCGCGTGTTCACCGCCGCGGAGCGCGCCTACTGCGACCAGCGCAAGTCGCGCATGACCAACTACACCGGCCGCTTCGCCGTCAAGGAAGCGGTGATGAAGGTGCTCGGCACCGGCTGGGCCCAGGGCGTCGGCTGGCAACAGATCGAGGTGCTGCGCGAGCGCGGCCAGGCCCCGACCGTCGCGCTCCACGGTGCCGCCGCACGCATCGCGGCGGCCAAGGGCATCGCGCGCATCCACATCACGATCACCCACGACGCCGGCATCGCCGCCGCCGTCGCGGTCGCGGAGTCGTAGCGGGGTCAGGAGTCACGTGCAGCGCGAGCCCGCTCGAGGTCGCGATCGAGCGCGGACAGCCAGGGCGGCTTCATGCGCAGCAACTGCTCCCGGTCGGCGGCCGCGGCGGCCTCGTCACCGCTCAGCACGTGGATGATGCAGCGTAGTCCCAGGGGTTCGGGATCGGACGGCCGGGTGGCGATCTCGGCGTTCACGTCCGCGAAGGCGCGCACGAAGTCGCGCTGCAGCGCGTAGATCCGCGCGCGGTCGATTCGCGCCCGCTCGACGCCGAGTTCCTGCGCTTTGCTCATGTCGGCGACGGCGCCGTCGAGGTCGAGCAGGAGGCGCTGCTGCTGAGTCGCGTCCACACCGCAGCGTTGCGAGCGCGCCAGGGACCGAGTCCAGTACGCCAGACCGTAGGTCGGACTGATCTCGATCGCCCTGCTGGCCGCCTGCTCGGCACCGGCGAAGTCCGAGCGGTGGAGGAGCATCTCCGCCAGGCCGTTCCAACAGTGGAAGTCCGTCGGGTTCCGCTCCGCACCGCGCCGAAAGCTCCACTCCGCCATCGCGTGGTCGCCCTTGGCCCGGTAGCGCAGGGCCCTGTCGTACTCGCCGGCGATCGGGAACTGGGAGCACGAGGTCAGCAGCAGGAATGCGAGGCAGGATCGCGGGCTCGCGAACGGCATGCGGGACTCCTTGCCGCTCGGCACGCGGCGACGCCGGCTCGTGTGCGCAACTCACGCGGCCGGGGAAGCGCGGCTCGGCCGGACGGCGGGAGCATCTTAGCCGCGGACCTGCCCCGACGGCCGACGGGCGGCTCCGGCTACCGTTCGCGGTAGCCGAGCGCGACCAGCAGGCACGGGCCGCCGGCGATCACGGACAGGCCGAGTTCCTGTGCGCGCGCGACGGCGCGCTCGCTCTCGGCGCCGGGTTGCATCCACACGCGGCGGATGCCGGCGGCCGCGGCCTGCTCGACCAGGCGCTCGGTCACCGGCGGCGGCGTGATGATCGACAGGCCGTGCACGCCGGGTGGCAGCGCGGCCAGGTCGGGGACGCAGGCCTGGCCCTCGACCTCCGTCTCGCGCGGGTGCACCGGGATCGCGCGCCGGCCGTGCTGCAGGTAGCAGCGCAGCACCTTGTTGCCGTACTTCGCGCGGTCCCGCGAGGCACCGGCGACGGCGTAGAGCTCGCCGGCGAGGAAGTCCTGGATGCGCTGCGCGAGCTCCACGTCCGGGATTGTGACCTGCCCGCTACCCTCTGCGCCATGAAACCCGCCGCGAAGGCCGCGCGCATCCAGGCCGTGCTCGACGAGCTCTACCCGGCACCCGCGATCCCGCTCGAGCACACGGACGCCTACACGCTGCTCGTGGCGGTGATGCTCTCGGCGCAGACCACCGACGTGCGCGTCAACCTGGTCACGCCGGCACTCTTCGCGCGCGCGCGCACGCCGGCGGCGATGGCGCAGCTCCCGCTCGAGGAGATCCACGGCCTGATCCGGACCTGCGGCCTGGCGCCCGCCAAGGCCAAGAACCTGCAGGCCCTCTCGCGCCTGCTCGTCGAGCGCCACGGCGGACGCGTCCCGCGGAGCTTCGAGGAGCTCGAGGCCCTGCCGGGTGTCGGCCACAAGACCGCCAGCGTCGTGATGTGCCAGGCCTTCGGCGTGCCGGCCTTCCCGGTCGACACGCACATCCACCGCCTGGCGCAGCGCTGGGGCCTGTCCGACGGCAGCTCGGTCGAGCGCACCGAGCGCGACCTCAAGGCGCTGTTCCCCGAGAGCGCCTGGATCAAGCTGCACCTGCAGCTGATCCTGTTCGGACGCGAGCACTGTCCGGCGCTGCGCCACGACGCGAGCGCGTGCCCGATCTGCTCGTGGGCTGCACCGCGCTCGCGGCCGGCGTCCGCGGCTGCACCGCGTCGGCGCCGGACGCCGCGAGCTGGACGCGGGAGCTGAGCCGCTCGCGCAGCGCGGTCGCCAAGAGCACCGGCGGCAGCTCGAAGACCAGCTCGGGTTCGGCCGGCAGGCCCGGCAACACCTCCGCGCTGCGCTCGTCGAGCACCGTCAAGCCGCGCAAGAGCCGCAGGCGCGGCCGGGCCTCGTGCTGCGCCCGGCGCAGGATGCGCAGGAAGTCGCCGCCGAAGGCGAAGTCGGCCGCCGGTCCGCGCACGGCCAGCGCACGCCCCGCCGCGGCCTCGCGCAGGTCGGCGTGCAGCGCGAACAAGCGGCTCGGATGGCGCGGCCCGCCGTGGCGCACCTCCAGGCGCGCGTCGATCGCGTCCGTGACCGCACCGGCCAGGTCGAGCGCCAGCCAACCGTCGAAGGCGCGCTGCACGGTGAAGAGCACGCGGCCCGCGGACGCGAGGTACAGGTGACCGCACTGGATCCAGCTCGACATCGTCGCCTCCTGTTCCTTGCTCGACGGCTGCTCCTCGGGTCGCGGCGCGGCCGTGCGCCGCGCAGGAGAGACGCGCGCCGCGCCGCGCGGTCGCCCGCCGCCGGACCGTGGAGAGTGCTGCGCGCCGCGCGGAGCTTGAGGGCGCACGACTTGCGCGCGCACGCCCGCACTCGGCCTCCTCCCCCCCGCGAAGGCCCCTCCGGGCTGGAGTTCGGCTCCACGATCGGCCACAATCCGCAGCGAAGGAAGCCGCGCATGTCCGCCTACGAAATGGACGACGAGGACCTGGGTCCCGAGGACGAGATCCTCGACCGTGCCTGGGCCGCGCTCGACGACGGCGAGCCGGAGACGGCGCTGCAGGCGCTCGAGGAGCTCGACCCCGACTGGCCCGAGCGCTGGCTGCCCGAGGCGATGGCGCGCATGGAGATCGGCGACCTGCGCCGCGCGCACGCCCTGATCGAACACGCGCGCCAGATCGGCGACGACGACGATTTCGACCTGGTCTGGGCGCGCGCCTCGCTGGCGCTGCGCGAATGGCGCCTGGAGGAGGCCGAGCAGCTCTTCACGCGCCTGGGCGAGAACGAGCTCTCCGCCGGCGTCTTCGAGCGCCTCTCGCTGTGCGCCGACCTGCGCGGCGACTTCGACGCCGCCGACCGGCTGCTGGCGCGCGCGCACGCGCTCGATCCCGAGTTCCGGCTGCCCGCGCGCCTGGAACCCGAGGACTTCGAGGCCGTGATCGACGAGGCGATCCAGCTGCTCTCGCCCGACTTCAAGGCCCAGCTCGAGACCACCGAGATCGTGGTCGAGCCCGTGCCGCTCGACTGGATGATCGACCGCTCCGACCCGGCCGGCACGCCGCCCGACCTCCTGGGCCTGTTCGTCGGCGCCTCCGAGATCGAGGAGTCGGAGCTCTCGCCCGACCTCCTGCCGCGCCGCATCTACCTGTTCCAGCGCAACATCGAGCGCGGCGCCAACAACCGCGACGAGCTGATCCAGGAGATCCGCGTCACGCTGTTCCACGAGGTCGGGCACATGCTCGGCTTCGACGAGGAAGGCGTCGCGGCCCTGGGCCTGGAGTGAGCCCGGCGGGCCCGGCCGGCGGCCCGCATCCGATCGGCGACCTCGCGCAGTATCCTCGGGGCGCCGCCGGCGGACCGACCGCTGCGCGCGGCGCCTCGTTCCGCCCCCAGTCCACGAGCTGACGCACATGGCCAACAAGAAGATCCAAGTCCTGACCGCCGCCGCTCTGACCGCCCTGGTCGCCGGCGCTCCGTTGACCGCCGGCTGCAAGTCGAACAAGGAGAGTTCGACCAACGCCGAGGTCAAGCACTCCTGCAAGGGCCTCAACGCCTGCGCGGGCCAGGGCGGCTGCACCAGCGGCGACAACGGCTGCAAGGGCAAGAACTCCTGCAAGGCCAAGGGCGGCTGCGCCTCGAGCATGAAGTGCAGCGCGACCAAGAACTCGTGCAAGAGCGGCTGAGCGCCGTCGCTGCCTGTCCCTTCCCATCGGGGACGCCGGGCGGAGGGGATCGCGGTCCGCTCCGCCCGCGTCGCGTGGGGACACCGCCATGAAGCGCCGCACAGCACGATTCGACTTCGAGGACCTCGGCCTGGGCGTCGGCCTGCGCGCCGAGCACTTCGAACACGTCCTGCAGCACCGGCCCGCGGTCGACTGGTTCGAGATCGTGTCGGAGAACTTCATGGATTCCGGCGGCCGGCCGCGCGGGATCCTCGACGAGGTCGCGGAGCGCTACCCGATCGTGGTGCACGGGGTCTCGCTCTCGATCGGCAGCAGCGATCCGCTCGACCGCACGTACCTGAAGCAGCTCAAGGCGCTGGCCGAGCGCGTCGACGCGCGCGTGGTCAGCGACCACCTGTGCTGGACGGGCGTCGCGGGCCGCAACGTGCACGACCTGCTGCCGCTGCCCTACACCGCCGCGGCGCTGAAGCACGTGGTCCAGCGCGTGAAGCAGGTGCAGGAGCTGCTCGAGCGGCCGATCGCCCTCGAGAACCCCTCCAGCTACCTCGATTTCACCGCCTCGGAGCTGGGCGAGGCCGAGTTCCTGGCCGAGGTCGCGCGCCAGGCGGACTGCGCCCTGCTGCTCGACGTGAACAACGTCTACGTCAGCGCCTTCAACCACGGCTTCGACGCGCGCGCGTACCTCGACGCGCTGCCGCACGAGCGCGTCGCCTACTACCACCTCGCCGGACACACGCACAAGGGCACGCACCTGCTCGACACGCACTCCGACCACGTGCTGCCGGCGGTGTGGGAGCTCTTCGAGCACGCCGTGCGCCTCTCGGGCGGGCGCTCGACGCTGATCGAGTGGGACGAGGACATCCCGACCTTCGAGGTGCTGCACGCCGAGGCGCGCAAGGCGCGGAAGCACATCGACCGCGCGCTGCGCGGCGCATCCCGCGTCGCGCCCCGGGCTGCCGCGCGATGACCACGAAGCTGACGCGCGAGCAACGCTGGCTGCAGGCCGCGATCGTCGGTCCGCACGAGCGTGGGGCGCGCGCCCCGGCAGGCCCGGCAAGCTCGGCCGGCGCGGCTCGCCACGTGCGGCCTTCCGCCACGCTGACCAGCGCCGAGCGCGTCGAGATCTACTCCGGGATGTACCGCCTGCGCATGCTCGAGGCGCTGCAGCACGACTACCCCGCGCTGCTGGCGCACCTGGGACGCGCCGGCTTCGAGCGCCTGATGCTGGCCTACCTCGCGCGCCACCCGTCGCGGCACTACTCGCTCAACTTCCTGGGCGACGCGCTGCCCGGCTACCTCGCCGGCGCGCGCCGCCTGAAGCAGCGCACGCTCCTGCGCGACGTGGCCCGCATCGAGCACGCGATCACCGCGGTCTTCGACGCGCCGGCCAGCGAGCGCCTCGATCCGCGCTCGCTGAGCACTCTGGCCCCCGCGGACTGGCAGCGCGCGCGCCTGGCGCTGGCCGAGCCGCTGGAGCTGCTCGCGCTCGACCACGCCGCGAACCAGGCGGTCACCGACCTGCGCCACGGCCGCAAGCTGCGCGACGCGCGCCGGCGCCGCACGTGGGTGGTCGTCTACCGCAAGGAATGGACGGTCTGGCGCATGGACCTCGAGCGCGCGGGCTTCACGATGCTGCGGGCGCTCCAGCAGGGCCGCACGCTGCCCCAGGCGATCGCCGCTGGCGCACGCAGCTTCACGGGCCGGCCCGCGGACTTCCAGGCGCGCCTGCAGGGTTGGTTCGCCGAGTGGTCCGCCGAGGGCCTGTTCCGCTCGCTGACGCTCGCCCCGCGCGGCCGTTGACGGCCCGCATGCCGCGCCGCCGCCCGCGCGCGCTATGGTGTCTCCCATGGACCGCCAGGAATTCCTGCAGCGCGCCGACGCGTGCCTCGAGCGCGTGGTCGTCGCCATCCAGGACATCGACCCCGACGAGCTCGACTACAGCTCGGCCGACGGCGTCCTGACGCTCGAGTTCGCCGACCGCCAACGCTACGTGCTCAACCGCCAGACCGCCGCCAACCAGATGTGGTTCGCCGCCGGCGCGCGCGCCTGGCACTACAACTGGGACGCCGCGCGCGGGAGCTGGCTCGGCGACAAGGACGGCCACGAGCTCTACGCGCGCGTCGCCGAGGAGATCGCGAAGAAGCTCGGGCGCACGGTGCCGGTCTGAGCGGCCGGCGTTCGCTCAGGCCCCCGTCGGCCGCGCGCGCAGCATCTCGACGATCTCGGCCCGGTGCGTGCGCAGCACCCGCAGCCGGGTCAAGTCGCGCGGGGTCAGCGGACCGACCGGGGTCTGGATCATCCAGTCGGTCAGCTCGCCGACGTCGAGTTCGACGCTCGCGCCCTGCCGCAAGTGCGCCACGTCGAAGGGCTGCACGATCAGCTCGCCGGTCGACGACGAGTCGCGCAACGCGCGCGCCTCGAACCACATGTGCTCGCGGAGTGCCGGGTCGCGGTCGGTCGGGATCCCGACCTTGAGCAGCGACTGGCACTCCAGCCCTTCCAGCTCCTGGTGCAACGCCCGCAGCAGCGACCATGTCGCGCGCGCGCGCAGCGCCATCAGGTCCGTGCTGGTCTTCGAGAAATGGACCATGCCGACCTCGGGCCCGGTCGACAGGAAGCGCGAGGGCTGGCAACTCCGCTTCCAGATCGTGGACAGGCCGCGGGCCGCCGGTTCGCACAGCACGGCGTGGCCGCGCAAGTGCTCCTCGTCGAGCAGCGCACGCCAATCGCCGTGGGCGCTGCCGTTCTCGCGCACGAAACGGCCGCTGTCGACCGCGCGCACGACGTAACCCGGTTCGGCGATGTGCAGCGCGTCGCCGTCGAGTTCCAGTTCCCCCTCGACGATCGCGCAGGCGATCGCGCGCAGCAGGTCGACCTTGTGGGTCAAGAGTTCGCCGTCGGGCCGGATCACGTCGAAGTCGAAGTGCCCGATCTCCTGCAGGCCGTGCGTGTGCAGCCAGAGCGGCGGAGCCGGAGTCGCAGGCTCCTCGTCCGCCTGGTCGCCGACCAGGCAGTGCCAGGTGTACAGGGCCTCCACGTCGACGTCGGCATCGTGAGCCAGTTCCTCGTCGAGCGCCGTCGTCGTCCAGAAGCGATGCGAGAGATCGTCGACCCCCGCGACCCCCGAGCCGGCGAGCATCAGGCGCAGGTAGTGCAGGAAGCGCTTGCGCGTGCGCAGCGAGTTCTCGCCTGGTTCGCCCTCGACGAACACCGAGACTCCGCTGCCGCAAGCCGCGATGCGCGTGCAGTCGTCGGCAGTCAGTCCCGCCATCATGGCAAGCAGCGGCCGGGGCGGCGGTCGGATCGGGAAGGCCTGGGCGAACAGCGCCTTGCCCCAACGCGAGTGCTTCAGACCGAGCACCCAGGCCTCGCCCGGCTTGGTGGGGCTGCGCTCGAGTTCGTAACCCGCTGCGGCGAGTGGCGCGTACTCCTCGGCGCGCGGCGGCACGGCACCCGGAAAGAAACCCACACCGCTGCATTTCGGCGACGCGCGTTTCCACCAGGCCATGCGCTCAGTCCTTCTTCTTCTTGAACAGGTCCTCGAGCAGGTCGCCCAGCCCCTTGCCCGCCGCGTCGGCGAGCACCTTCTTCACGAAGTCGTCGCGCACGCCGAACTTGGGCTTCTTCCACGTGCCGCGGATCTCGATCGGCACCTTCAGGTCGGGGCTGACGTACTCGCGCACGCGGTCGAGCTCCTTGCTGAACTTCTTGCCCAGCGCCTTGAGCGGGATCTCGGTGTCGAGCTTCAGCGTCAGGTCGACGAGGTCGAAGCTGCCCTGGAAGGTGCACGGCTGCCCGCCGAGCTCGAGCTTGAGGTCCTTGTAGCTCGCGACGCCCTTCTGGATCGGCACCTCGATCGGCGGCACGCGCGTGGGCTTCAACTGCACGACCTTGCCGAGCACCTGGTCGAGGCCGGGCAGCAGCGCGTAGGTCACCTCGCCGAGATCGAGCCGCACCGTCGCGTCGAGCGCGCGCAGGTTGCCGTCGAGCGGGAAGCTCCCCGTGTCGACCGCCAGCACGCTGGGCTCGGCCCCCGCGGGCTTGCGCAACTCGACCAGCATCGGCAGGAGCCGGCCGACGACCCTCTCGTTCATCACCGGCCCGAGTCCGACGCGCGCGTGCAAGCCTTCCTGCTTCGTGACGTGGAAGCTCCCCTCGCGCATCTCGCCCTCGACGTGCAGGCTGTGGAGGTCGCTTTCGAGGTCGGCGCTGAGCTGGCCCTGCTGCAGCGAGATCCCGGCGCTGGTGCAGCGCGCCTCGACGCGCGTGCCGAGCGCCTCGACCAACAGGCCCTCTTGCTGCGCCAGCGCGTCGATCAGCGCGGTCGGCAACTGGCGCCCGCGCAGTTCGCAGGCGACGCGGAAGCGGTCGAGCCCGGCCTCCTCGCCGAGCAATCCGAGCGGATCGAGCGCCCGCAGGTCGAGCTTCAGCTCGCCCGGCGGCTCGGCCTCGACGGCAGCTTGCAGGCGCAGCGTCGGTTCGGCCTCGGGCGCCAGTTCGACGCGCGCGCTCAGGCCGCGGATCACGACCGGCTTGCCGCTGGCGGCGGTCTTGGCGTCGGCGTAGCTCAGCTCGGGCAGGCGCAGCTCGGCCACCAGCGCCGAGCGCGAGAGCATGCGCAGCGGCTCGGGTGCGGCGAGGTCGACCGGCAGGCGCAGTGCGGGCACGCTCAGCGTCCAGGCCGCTCCGCTCGCCGGCAGCGCGAGGCGTGCGCCGGGCGGCAGCGAGGCGGCGCAGCGCGCCTCGAGCCAGGCCTGCGTCGGGCGCAACACGAGTTCGCAGGCGCGCTCGCCGTCGAGCAGCAGGAAGCCGCGCTCGACCTTGGCCGCGCAGCGCAGCTCGCAGTTGGGGCTCTTGAACTCGAGCGTCAGCTCGCCGCCCTCGAGCGAGAAGTCCTGCGCCGCGACGCTCAGCGCCAGCTGCTCGCCGAGCAGCTCCGAGCCCCAGGCGCCGCCGCCGACGAAGCCGTCGAGCGCGCGCGCCGGCAGGCCGCTGAGCTCCAGGCGCAAGTCGAGCGGCGGGATCTCCGCCGGCTTGGCCAGGAGCGCCCAGGGCCGCTCGAGCGCGGCCTGCAGCTCGAGCCGGCCGCGCTCCTCGGCGCCGCCCTGGGCGCGCGTCACCAGCGCCAGCGCGCAGCTCAGGCTCAGGGGCTTCGACGGTTCGATCTTGACCGCGAGCGCCAGCTGCTCGCCGCGCAGCTCGAGGCCGGCGGCGCGCGTGGCCTCGTTCGCGAAGCGCAGGCCGGCGACGTCGAGTTGCAGCTCGGCGCGCAGCGGCTCGAGCAGCGCCGGCAGCTCGGCGGGCGCGCGCGCGCCGCTCGGCAGCGGCCATTCGAGCTGCGTCGCGCGCAGCTCGATCGCGGCGGGCGCGTCGAGCAGCGCCAGCTCCATCCCCGCGGGCAGCACCGCCGCCAGCTCGCGCTGCACGAAGGCGGCCGCGGGCCGCGCGCGCAGCAGGAAGCCGCCGTCCTTGCCGCCGCGCAGCACGCCGGCTTCGATCCGGCCGTCGCAGGCCAGCGCCAGCTGCGGGGCGCTGACGTGCACGGCAAAGGTCCCGCGCTGCAGGTCGAAGTCCCGGCACGCGGCGGTCAGCTCGAGCGGGCCGCCGCACAGGCCGGCGATGCGCTCGCCCGGTCCCGCGAAGGCGTCGAGCAGCGCCGGCGCGAGGCCCGCGACCTCGAGCTCGGCGTCGAGCGGCGCGCGCGCGCTGCCGGCACCGCCGATCCAGCTCCACACGTCGGCCGTGCGCAGCGTCAGCGCCGCCGTGCCCGGCCGCGAGGAATCGAGCTGGAACTCGCCGGCCAGCTCGCAGGCGCCGGCCGCGCTCAGCGAGCCCTTGAGCTGCCCGCCGAAGATGCGCAGCGCGGCGTCCTGCGCGCTGGCGACGCGCACGGCGGGCAGTTCGAGCGCGAAGGTGGCGCTGGTCCGGCCGCGCAGGAAGGCCAGCGCGTCGGCTCCCTCCGCAGCGGGCTTCGGCGCGGCGTCCTCGGGCGGCAGCGGCAGCGCGAGGTCGCGCACGCTCAGCAACACGTGGCCGTCGTCGCTGGCGAAGCGCAGTTCCTCCGGCAACGAGCCGGCGAACCAGCTCTCGAGCCACTGCGGCGGCGCGTCGAGGCGCAGGCGCAGCTCCTGGCCGGGCTCCGTGATCAGCGTGCGCTCCTTGAGCACCAGCGGCGCGGCGAGCTCGAAGCGCGGGGCGCGCAGCGCGAGCTCGACGCGGCCGCGGTCGGCGCCGGCGTCCTGCGCGAGCACGTCGAGCGTCAGGCGCTCGCCGAGGCCGGCCGCCAGCCGTCCGTCGAGGCCCAGCGCCGCGTCGAGCGCCGCCACGGGCAGGTCGGCGGCGCGCAGCTTGCCGTCGAAGTGCGGCGTGCTCTGCGACGCGAGCGCGGACCACAGGTCGGCCGACGAGAGCTGCGCCGTGACCGGGCTCGCGCCGCGCGCGCGCACCGTCGTCGCGCAGGCGAGGCCGGGCGGAGCGCCGGGCGCCAGCGTCAGCTGCAGCGTCGTGCGCTCGAGCGCGACCGGGCCGCCGAAGGCGCGGCGCGTCTCCTCGTTCTCGAAACCGATCGGGCTGGCGAGCTCGACCGACAGGCGCGCGGTGGCCTGCGACAGGAGCGGCTCGAGCGCGGCCAGCGAGGTCTGCGACGCGTCGGGCAGCGCGCAGTCGAGCTCGTCGATGCGCACGCTCCACGGCTTGGGATCGGCGCCGAAATCGAGCGTCGAGCCGGCGGGCAGCGCGGGCACGAGGTGCGCGGCGAGGTAGGCGCGAGGAAGGGCGATCGTCGCCTCGAGGAAGGGCGCCTCACCCGACACCAGCCGCCCGTTCTCGGAGCGGCCGGCGAGCTCGACGCGCGTGGCGCTCTCGCCGGCGAAGGAGAGCTCGAGCGTGCCGCGCTCGCGCGTCACGTCGTGCGCGGCGAAGGTCAGCGTGAAGCTCGGCCCGAGCAGCTCGCGCAGCTTGCCGCGCTGGCCGGCGAGGCCGTCGACCAGCGCGCTGGAGAAGTTCTCGATCTTGCCCGTGGCGGCCAGCGTGGTGAAGGTCGCGCCGCCAGCGCGGTCGAGGCGCAGGTCGACCTCGAAGCGGCCGGGCTTGTCGGCCGCGACCTCGGCCGTCGCGCGGCAGGTCAACGGCGCACCGGGCGCCGCCGCGGCGCGGACCGCGAGGTTGCGCAGCTCGAAGGGTTGGCCGAGGCGGCGCGTCTCGGCATCCGACCAGCGGATCGAGCGCGCGACGAGCTCGAAGTCGAGCTCCAGCCCGGCGAGGCGCTCGAGCGGGCTCGTGTCGGAGGGCGCGCCCGGCTCCGCGGGAGCCGGCTCGTCCGCGCTGGTCGACGCGTCACGCGCCTCCAGCGCGCGTTCCAGGTTCGTGCGGCCCTGGTCGTCGGCGACGAGGTCGGCCTCGAGCTCGACGCGCACCTTGCCCAGGCGCGTTCCGCCGGAGCGGACCAGGCTCCACATGGAGGGGAAGTCGGCGCTGCCGCTCAGCACGTGCTTGCCGTCAGGATCGCTGAGGCGGATGTCTTCGACATGACCCTCCGAGAACCAGCCCAGACTGACGCCCTCGACCTTCATTCGTCCGCGGCTCGCTTCGTTGAACGAATCGGGGAGCGCGTACCGCACGTACCTCTCCGCCAGCATTGGCACGAGCGAGATGACGATCACGAACAGCAGGGCCAGCCCGCCGAGCACCCACGGCCAGCGCCGGCGCCGCCGCGGCGCAGTCGGGCCCGAGGTCGTGGTCAGGGTTTGAATCTCGTTCGCCAAGGGCGCTCTCCGGGGACGGACTCCTGCCAGGGATGCGACCGCGCCCCATCGCGATCGGGACCCATGATGCGCCTCGCGCAGGCCCGCGGGCAATCGCACATCCTCGGTAGGCCGGCCGGCGAGCGTACGAGCTTCGTCTTTGTGGAGAACGTCCCAACCCGGCGGCCGGCCGAAGCTTGGCGAGGGGCCTCGAACCCCCACCCATCGGCTGGTTGGCCGGCCCGCACACCAGCGGTAGGGTGTGCGCGGAGACCCCCATGCAGCCCCCCCTGCGCATCTACCTCGTCGGCGCCCACGCCACCGGCAAGACCACCCTGGCCCGCTGGATCCGCGACCACTACGGCATCCCGATGATCAGCGAGGTGGCGCGCTCGGTGCTCGCCGAGATGGAGGCGCAGCTCGATCTGCTGCGCTCGAACATCGACCTGGTCAACCGCTACCAGCGCGAGGTCTTCGTGCGCCAGATCGAGGCCGAGCGCGCGCACGCCGGCGGCTTCGTGTCCGACCGCGCGTTCTGCAACCTGGCCTACGCCTGCCACCACGCGACGATCCTGGGCTCGATCGCCGGCGATCCGCGCTTGTTGGAGTACATGGAGTCGGTGCGCAGCGGCCTCGTGTTCTTCCTGCGCCCGCACAAGGAGCTGGTCGTCGACGACGGCGTGCGCGCGGGCTTGGAGTGGGAAGAAGTCGTGCGCATCGACGGCATGGTGAAACTGATGCTGGAGATGTTCAGCGTCCCCTACATCCCGGTCGAGTCGCTCGCGATGCAGGAGCGCGTGCGCCTGGTCGAGCGCGTGCTGGCGCTGACCGGCACGGAGCCGCTGGCCAACGGCGAAGCGCACGAGACCCCGGTGCCGAGGTTCCGCACCGCCAACGGGTCGGGCGCGGAGAAGGTCCTGAACTGAGCGGGTGCTAGCCCGCTTCCGCCTGCGCCACGTAGCGGATCAGCGCGCGGCACAGGCGTTCGGGGTCGACCAGCTGCTCGTCGAGCAGGATCTCCAGCGCGTGGCGCGAGCGCGCGCGCTGCTGGGCCAGGGCGGCCTCGATCTGGGCCGGGGTGCAGAGCTGCTTGCGCACCGCCAGCTCGCCCAGCCGCGTGTCGGGCTCGCGCGCCTGCGCCTCGATCAGCTCCATGATCTGGCTCATCGTCAGCTTGCAGCTGTCGCGCAGGATGCGGCCGAGCGGCACCCACTCGTCCTGCGCGCGCGCGCGGACGCTGTCCGCGAGATCGGGCGTGATCAACCCGTCGGTGACGAGCACCTGGAACAGGTCGTGGCGCGTGTGGGACTGGGGCATGGTCGGCAGGCCGGGAAGGGGCCCCTACCCCTTCTCCTTTCTGCGCAGCCAATGCTCATCACGATCCTGTTATCTACGCCGATCTCCGCAGGCTCAATTCCAGCTCACGTCCGGTGGAAGGTCCTCGAGCCCCGCTCCGGCACCCCCCAGCGAGCGCAGCACCTGGCGCCAGACCGGGCCGGGGTCCTCGGCGAAGACCCACTCGGCCCGGAAGGGGGCCGGCAGCCACGAGCCGCCCTCGAGCTCCTGGTCGAGCTGCCCCTCGCCCCAACCGGCGTAGCCGACCAGCAGTTTCACCTCGCGCAGCGCCGCCTGCCCGCGCGCCGCGAGGTGGCTCGCCAGCGCGTCGATCTCGCCGCCCAGGTACAGCCCGCCCGCGACCTCGACCCCGCCCGGGATGCGCCGCGGCACGCGGTGCAGGAACTGCAGCGTGTCGCGCCCGACCGGCCCACCCTGGTGCACGGGGAAGCGCTGCAGCGAGAGCACGGGGTGCTCGGGCAGCAGCACGTCGACCGTGACGCCCGCCGCGCGGTTGATCACGAAGCCCATCCCGGCCTGCTCTTCGTGCGCGACCATCAGCACCACCGCGTGCATGAAGTTCGGATCGAGCAGATCCGGCGAAGCGGCGATCAGACTGCCCGGTGCGCAGCGGAGCTCGGCCATGCGCCGCAGAGCCTAGCGCTCGTAGCCGGGGCAGGCTCGCACCGGTTGGGGCGGATACTTGGGGTAGCGCGGGTCGGTGCGCGACCTGGTGCAGAGGTAGAAGGTCGAGCCGCGCGCGGAGGTGACGAGGTGCACGTGGCGGCAGGCGGGACACAGCGAGGCGCCGGGGGACGGTGCGCGGGGGCCCTCGGGCGGCGGCCGGGGCGGCCGAGACGACTCGGGCGGCTCGGGCGAGGCCGGGGTCACGCGCCGCGCTCCAGCGTGATCACGCTCTCGACGTGCGGGGTGTGCGGGAAGAGGTCGAGCGGCCGGACGCGCAGCACGCGGTAGCCGAGGCCGGCGAGCAAGGCCGCGTCGCGCGCGCCGGAGTGCGGGTTGCAGGACACGTAGACGATGCGCCGCGCCCCGAGCGCCGCCAGCCGCGCCGGCACGTCCGGGTGCAGCCCGGCGCGCGGCGGGTCGACGACGCACACGTCGGGCCGGCCGGCGCTCGCCAGCTGGGCCAGGCTCGCCAGCACGTCGCCGAGCACGAAGCGCACGTTGGCAAAGCCGTTGAGCGCCAGGTTGCGCTCGGCGTCGGCCAGCGCGGCGGGCACCTGCTCGCAGCCGACGACCTCGCCCGCGCTGCGCGCCAGGACCAGGCCCAGCGCGCCCGTGCCGCAGTACAGGTCGAAGACACGCTCCGCGCCGCTCAAGGCCGCCTCCTCGCGCAGCATCCCGAACAGCACCTCGGCCTGCGCGCTGTTGGTCTGGAAGAAGGAGTTGGCCGAGATCGCGAAGCGCACGCCGCACAGCTCTTCGTGGACGAAGCCCGGCCCGTGCAGCAGGTGCTCGCGCTCGCCGATCGCCACCTGCGCGGCGCGCGTGTTGACGTTCTGCACCAGCGTCGTGATCGCCGGCTCGCGCGCGACCAGGGCGGCGGCGTAGGGCCCGACGCGCTCGGGCGCGTCCGCGGAGGTGACGAGGTTGACCAACAGCTCGCCCGTGCGCGGCGCGCGCATGGCGAGGTGGCGCAGCAGACCGCGCTGCGTGCGCAGATCCCAGGCCTCGAGGCCGTGTTCCAGCGCCAGCGCGCGCGCGCTGGCGAGCACGCGGTCGGCGACCTCGGCCTGGATCCAGCAGCGGCCGATGTCGATCACCTTGTTGTAGAGCTCGGCCGCGTGCAGCCCGAGCGCGAAGCCGTCGGGCGCCCCGGCCGGCTCGCCCGGGTGGATCCAGCGCCGCGTGCCGAAGCTGAACTCCATCTTGTTGCGGTAGCGGTAGAGCTCGCGCGCGCCGACGATCGGCAGGATCGGGACCGCACCCAGCCCCTGCGCGTCGAAGGCCGCGCGCACGTCGGCCTCGAGGCCCGCGAGCTGGGCGGCGTAGTCGAGCGCCTGCAGGCTGCAGCCGCCGCAGTGCGGCACGTACTCGCAGCGCGGCGTCGCGGCCAGCGGGCCGCGCTCGAGCACTTCGAGGACGTGCGCCTCGATCTCCGCGCGCCGCCGCCGCAGGACCTTGACCCGCGCGCGGCTGCCGACCAGCCCGCCGCGCGCGCTGACCGTGAACTCCCCCGCCGTGCCGACCGCGCGCCCCTTGCCGTCGAATCGCGCGAAGACCAGCTCGAGCTCGTCGCCGTAGCGCGGCTTGCGCGGCGCGTCGAGCCCGGTCCCGGCCTGGGCCTCGCTCACGCGTCCACCCGCAGCGCGCGCTCCCCGGGCCACACGTCCTGCTGCGCGTCGGGGTGCGCCGCGTACGTGCCGTCGTTGTCCGGCAGCGCGCTGCCGGAGCGCACCAGCGCGGTGTAGCTCGCCAGGCACACGACGTTGGCCAGGTTCAGGCTGCGGATCTCGCGCCGGATCGGCACGTAGACGCGCCGCGCCGGGTGCGCCGCGACGAGTTCGGCCGGCAGGCCGCGGCTCTCGCTGCCGAAGACCAGCACGTCGTCGCCTGCGAAGGCGGTCTCGAAGAGCGAGCTCCCGCCGCGCGCCGTGAAGAGCCGCAACCGCTCGGGCAGGGGCCGCGCCGCGCCGCGCTCCAGGTGCGCCGCGCAGGCCGGCCAGTCGCGGTGGACGACCAGCTTGACCAGCGGCCAGTAGTCGAGCCCCGCGCGCTTGAGGTAGCGGTCCTCGAGCGAGAAACCCAGCGGCTCGACCAGGTGCAAGGCCAGCCCGAGCGCCGCCGACAGGCGCGCCGCGCAGCCGGTGTTGTGCGGGATCTCCGGGTGGACGAGGACCAGCTCCATGCAGCGCGCCAGTGTACGCAGCGCCGCACTTCCGCGCTGCGCGGCCGGGCCCTACACTGCGCCGATGAGCCCGGCCGAAGCACGCGACACGATCAACGCCTTCCTCGCCTCGCCCGCGGCCGCGACGCTCGAGGGTCTCCCGCCCCAGGACGTGCGCGCGGTGCTCGAACGCTTCGAGCTGTGCCTGACCGAGGACTTCGAGGCCGGCCTCGAGAGCCTCGACGGCGGCGGGATGCACGCGCTGATCGGCCACGCGCTGCCCGAGCGCTTCGCGCGCGGCGAGCCGCTGGCCCAGCGCGTCGGGCCGGTGCTGCGCGCCTACCTCGACTTCCAGGAGCCGCAGCTCGGCCCGGCGCTAGCCATGGAGCTGCGCGCCGCGCTCGACGGCACGCTCGACGAGTTCCTGCATTGCGTGCGGACGGGTGAGAACGCCCACCATCATGGCGGGCACGAGCACCACGGCCCGCTCGCCCACCCCTTCGTCCGCGCCGCCCCGAAAGTCGGCCGGAACGACCCCTGCCCCTGCGGCAGCGGCCGCAAGTTCAAGCAGTGCTGCGCCTGAGCGGCCGGGCCCCCGCCGGAAAGGCCTTCCGGCGCAGGAACCCGCTCCCCGGCCCGCCCGTCCCAGCCGGGGCGGCGAATCCCGTCTCCACCTCCCCGTCGCGCGGCGCGCGGGGCACAATTCACCGCACCACCCCCCCTCGGGCCCCGCGCTGAACACGATGCTCTCCCTCGCCCTGGCCACGCTGGCCGCCACCGGCACCGTCACCCCGCACGACGGCGACCTCAAGCTCCAAGACAAGCGGCCGGCGCTGATGGCCCGCGCCTGGCGCAACCGCGCGAGCTCGCTCCCCGGCGCGCCGCTGCCGGTGACCGCGCCGGCCCAGGCCTTCCCCTCGACCGGGGTGACGCTGCTCTCCTGGCTGCCGCTGCCCGAGTTCGGCATCGGCACGACCGGCAACGGCAACAGCTGCTGGGGCTACGTCTCGCCGTCGGGGCGCGAGTACGCGCTCTTCGGCCACTCGCTGGGCACCTCCTTCGTCGAGATCACGCAGCCGGGCGACGCGCAGCTGGTGGCGACGATCACCGGCCCGACCAGCCTGTGGCGCGACATGAAGGTCTACTCGCACTACGCCTACGCGGTCAGCGAGGGCGGCGGCGGGATCCAGGTGATGGACCTGGCCAACATCGACAGCGGCGTGGTGACGCTGGTCGGCACGGTCAACGACGACGCGACCGGCTCGACGCACACGCTGGCCGTCGACCCCGTGTCGGGCTACCTCTACCGCTCGGGCGGCGGCTCGAACGGGCTGCGCATGTACGACGTGCACACCAACCCGGCCGTGCCCGCGCGCGTGGGCACCTGGTCCGACCGCTACGTGCACGAGCCGAGCATCTTCACCTACACCAGCGGTCCCGCGGCCGGCAAGCAGATCGCCTACTGCTGCGGCGGGCTCGGCGGCGGCTACACGTCGACCGGCCTGTATGTCGTCGACGTGACGATCAAGGCCGCGCCGACGCTGCTCAAGTACGTCCCGTACAACGGATCGTGGTTCTCGCACCAGGGTTGGATCTCCGACGACCGCAACTGGTTCTACGTCGACGACGAGCTCGACGACCGCAACCTGGGCACGACCTCGGTGACGCGCGTGTTCAACGTCAGCGACCCGGCCAACGCCAGCTACGTCGGGACCTTCAGCAACGGCAACGAGGCGATCGACCACAACCAGTACGTGCGCGGCGACAAGATCTACCAGTCGAACTACCGCAGCGGCCTGCGCGTCTTCCAGACCACGGGCGCGGGCACGCCGACCGCGCCGGTCGAGGTCGCGCACTTCGACACCTGGCCGGAGGACGACGAGACCTACTTCAACGGCCTGTGGGGCAACTATCCCTTCTTCCCCAGCGGCGTCGTGATCGGCAGCGACATGGAGAAGGGCCTGTTCGTGTGGTGGGTCGGCACGCCGCAGCTGAGCTTCTCGATCGCCGGTGGCCTGCCGGCGACGATCGCACCGGCCGGGGAGGTGCTGCGCGTCGCCATCGCGGGCAGCGTCCAGCCCGGCACGGTGTTCCTGAGCTACGACGCCGGCGCGGGGCTGGTCAGCACGCCGCTGGTCCAGGCCGCCAACGGCGAGTGGCTGGCGCCGCTTCCGCCGGCGGCCTGCGGCACGCCGATCGAGTGGTTCCTCAGCGCGCAGTCGACCAACGGCATCGTCTGGTCGGACCCGCCGGGCGCGCCCGAGCAGCGCCACCGCAGCGCGGCTTCCTTCGCGCGCACGGACTTCGTGCCGCTGGCGGACTTCGAGGCCTCGGCGCAGGGCTTCACCGCCGGCGTCGGCAACGACACAGCCACCAACGGCCTGTGGGTGCGCGCCAACCCGGTGCCGACCGACCTCGCGCCGGAGAACGACCACTCGCCGGTCGGCACGCAGTGCTTCGTCACCGGCCAGGGCAGCGCGGGCGGCAGCGTCTCCGCGGCCGACGTCGACAACGGCGTCACGACGCTGCTGTCGCCGGCCTATGCGCTGGCGGGCCAGCCGACGGCGCGCATCTCGTACTGGCGCTGGTTCAAGAACCAGGTGCCCAACGGCGCGACGCCCGACGACGCCTTCAAGGTCGACGTCTCGAACGACAACGGCACGAACTGGGTCAACGTCGAGACGGTCGGCCCGACCGGCGTCGGCACGCGCGGCGGCTGGTTGCTGAAGGAGTTCCGCGTCGCCGACTTCGTCGCGCCCACCAACCAGGTGCGCGTGCGCTTCCAGGCCTCCGACACGGGCAACGACACGCACGTCGAGGCCGGCATCGACGACGTACGCGTCACGCTCGACAGCTGCACCGGCTACGAGACCTTCTGCGTCGGCGACGCGAGCGGCCTGCCCTGCCCCTGCGGCAACAACGGCGCGAGCGGCGCGGGCTGCGCCAACTCCTTCGGCACCAGCGGCCTGCTGAGCGCCAGCGGCGTCGCCTCGATCGGCGCCGACACGCTGTCGCTGAACGGCAGCGGCATGTCGCTGACCGGCTTGACGCTCTACTTCCAGGGCTCGGCGCCCGACAACGGCGGGGTCGGCACGTGGATCGCCGACGGCGTGCGCTGCGTCGCGGGCTCGATCGTGCGGCTGGGCACCAAGACCAACGTCGGGGGCGCGTCGAGCTACCCGGTCGGCGCCGACCAGACGGTCAGCGTGCGCGGCGGGGTCACGGCCGGGCAGACGCGCTACTACCAGGCGTACTACCGCAACGCGGCGCCGGCCTTCTGTCCGCCGGGCACGGCCAACTACACCAACGGCGTCGCGGTGGTCTGGGCGCCCTGAGCTCGCCGGCGCCCGAAATCGCCCGCCCGCGGGGCTTGCAGCGCGGTTAGTCATCCGTTAGGGTCTCGATCCGGAGGCCCCGATGCCGTCCCCTGCACGCTCCCGAGCCACCCCACCCGGCATCGGCAGCACGGGGGACGGCACGGCCCTCCGACTCCGCGCGCAAGGCAGCCAACCTGAAGGCGGGAGCGTCCGCCGCGCGGGCGCTCCCGGCGCGCCGCGTGCGCGCCACCGCGACTCCGATCTGCCGGCGCGCACGCGGCGCATCGTGCACCTCGACGTCGACGCCTTCCTGGCCTCGGTCGAGCAGGTCGTGCACCCCGAGCTCGCCGGCCTGCCGCTGGTGATCGGCGGATTGCCGAGCGAGCGCAACCTCGTGATGTCCGCCTCCTACGAGGCGCGCGCCTCGGGCATCCGGCCCGGGATGCTGCTGGCGGAGGCGGCGCGGCGCTGTCCCGCGGCCGTCTTCCGCCGCGGCGACGCGCAGGCGGCCAACCGGCTGCGCGACGAGCTGACGCGCGTCCTGTGCGGCTTCACGCCGTGCGTCGAGGTGGCCTCGATCGACGACTTCTTCGTCGACCTGACCGGGCAGGGGCGCGCGCAGGGTGCGGCCTGCGCGACGGCCGAGGCGCTGCGCGCGACGATCTGCTCCGTCACCGGGCTGCCGGTGACGATCGGCATCGGCACGAACAAGACGCTGGCGCGGCTGGCGGGCAAGCTGGCGAAGCCCGGCGGGATCGGCGAGCTGTTGCCCGGCCAGGAGCTGGCCTTCCTGCGCCGGCTGCCGCTCGAGCACCTGCCGGGCGCGGGTCACTCGATCGGCGGCGCGCTCGAACGCTTCGCGATCCGCACCGCCGGCGAGCTGGCGCTGGTGCCGCGCGAGATCGTCTACGCCAGCTTCGGGTTGCCGGGGCTGATCCTGCACGAGCGCGCGCGCGGCATCGACCGCGAGCCGGTCGAGAGCACGCACGTCGTCGACGCCGCGGGGCGGTTGGTCGCGCGCCCGCCGCGCACGATCCGGCGCGACAGCACCTTCGAGCCCGAGGAAGGCCGGCGCGAGATCGTCGAGGCGATGCTGGCGTACCTGGTCGAGCGCGCCGCGCACCGTCTGCGGCGCTTCGGGCTCGTGACGCGCACCTTGACGGTGCGCCTGATCCACGTCGACACGCGCCCGCCGGCGCTGAAGCTCTCCGACCGGCCGCGCGACACCGAGCAGGGCGGCGCGAGCGAGCGCGCGCGCACGCTGCGCCACGCCAGCGACTCGACCGACGAGCTGACGCGCTTCGCGCGCGAGATCCTGCGCGAGCTCCCGCGCAAGCGCGCGCTGGTGAAACGCATCGGGGTGACGCTGTCGAACTTCACGGAGGCGCAGGGCTGGCAGGGGCGGCTGTTCGACGAGGGGCCGACGGGGACGGCGCCGGACGGTTCACCCGCCGATTCGACAGGCGCGACAGGCGCGACACGCGCGACGCGCGCCGACCGCCAGCGCGCGCTGGACAAGGCGCTCGACGCGCTGCGCGAGAAGCACGGCTTCGGCCGCATCCTGCGCGGGGAGAGTTTCCTGCTGGCGAAGGAGCACGAACTCGGAGCGGACGGGTTCAGGCTCAGGACGCCGTCGTTGAATCAGTGAAGGGGGAGGTCACGGACCCGAGGATTCGCGCTGACGCTGGATCGAGGTCGGGGGGAACGTCACTCCTCCGCACGCATCCCAGTGACTCGCCGCGGCGTGGTAACCGGCGCGGTCCTATTTCAACGGGCTGCCAGTCTGTGTCGAACAGGAAGGAGGAGGGACCGCTCAGGGACGGCAATCGCTGCAAGGGGTCAGGGTCACACGAAGCTCCTGTGCCCAACGGACGAGCGCCCGACGGTCAAGGTCGCAGACCTTCCGGCGCCTGCAGGAGTCGAATGGACCGGCTGTCCACTCTCGCGGGTTCCCGAGGTGAGGGCAGCCGACGGCGTGAAGCATCCCTTGCTGCGGGTTCTTCATGTTGATGTAGAAACCGCCCGGATTGGCGTCGTACCACGCCTGGAATTCCCTGGCCCCCGCTCCGACTGTCTCCGAGGCGAATTGCTGAATCGTCATGGGCTCGATCCAAGTGCCGGCCTGTCGAACTCCGCGCTGCTCGACCAGGGACTCAGGATACCGCGCCGCGCGCCGACTCTACCGCCGGGCGCCCAGGCTGCGGACGAGCGCGTTGCCGCCGAGGAACAGGAACACGGGGCCGAGCAGCGCGGCGGAGGCCCAGAAGAGGAGCGGGAACTCGTTGCGGTACGCGAGCACGGCGTAGCACGCGAGCAGGGTGCCGGCGAAGAGGAACAGCACGCCGAGCCAGGCGTCCTTGCGGGTCCAGGTGTCGGGGGTGGTCATGGCGACGTGGTGAGTGTCGAGCGTCGGGTGGCGGGGCGGAGCGGCGCAGGGTGGCGTGCCGCAGCGGCACGTCCACTGCAGGTTAGCCCAAGTCGGCAGACCTGATCAGGGCGCGCGGACGCGGATTTCGTTCGGAATCGAAGGGTCCGCGCCCGCACAGGTGCGGGGTTGGACTGCCCGGGCGTCAGACGTCGACCAGCCCGCCGCCGCCTCGCGCAAGGGTGTCGCCAGCGGCGTGTGAGAGTTGCCAGCCCTCGTAGCCGCATGAATCGTTGAACACCTCCAGCGACGTGCCGTTCTCGAAGCGCACGAGCAGGTCCCCGGAGGTCTCTTCCGCACTGGATTGGATCACGAGTGCCAGCCCGACTGCGGCCAGCACTTCGGCCGGAGCCTCGACGGGAGCTTGGCGTCCGAACCACTCGCCGTCGTCGCGCCAGCCGATGAGGATTCTGTCCGCGGTCCTCATGCGCCAGGCGGCGTCCACGCGCAGTGCGTCACCACTGGAGAAGGAGAAGACCCAAGCCGCGGTCTCCTTGTCGAACTCCAGTGCGGCAAGTGTGTGGCCTTCGAGCGGTGTGAGTCGTCGCGCCATGGTGTCCCTCGCTCCGATGCTGGTTGTTCGTGGTACCCAATTGCGACGGCACTTCGGCACGAGCGTCAGGTCAGCTGGCCGGAAGGGCATCGCGATCGACGACCTCGCGGGCCCAGAAGGTGATCTTGCCCCAGGATCCCTCGAAATCGCTGACCCGCACAGCAAGCCGATCGAGGCCACGTGCCCGCACGTCGAGGATCTCCATGCCCCTCGTCGGCCCCGGAAAGCTCTTCTCGATCTCCAGGTCCTGCGGGGACCAGAAGCGGAGCCGGCGGACGACTGCTCCGCGATAGAGGTCGAGATCGATGTAGGGCTCGCTGCCGTCGAGGCCGACGTGGTAGTGCAAGGCGCCGACGTCGTACTCGAACGGGCGATCGATGATCGGATGCTGGGGGTCCGGCTTCATCGCTCTTGCCTACCGGACGGAATCCAGGGCAACGTAGGACCCGGTTTCATGGAACGCCTTGACGATGCGCAGGACCTTCTCGATGTCCGCGAGGATGTTCATCTCACGGCAGTAGTAGCCCTGGTCGCTTTCCCAGAGCCGAGCTTCCTGCTCCCCACCCGTCGGGTCTTCGTACTGCCAGCCCCCCATGAACCGGAACAGCGCCCAACGACCCGCGCCGCCGCATACGCAGAACGTGTCCTCGTTCTCGTCGTCCTCGACCGTGTTCAGGTAGACATTCGGGAGGCAGTAGTTGTCCATACGCCGTACGGCTGCTTCAACATCACTCCACAGCGGAGAGGTGACACGCTCCGAGTCCCAATGAAGTCCGTCCGTTGAGTAACGGGTGATGTCCATGTGGTGGATCGGCGAGGACATCTTCTTCTCCCAGCGGACAGAGTTCCGTCCCTAGCCGCAGTACTCGCGCAGCCACTCGATCGTCTTGCGCCGGGTCGCGCTGGCCTTCGGCTCGAGCGCTGCGAGCTCGGCCTTCACGCCCGTGGGATCCGTGGCGGCGAGGTCGACGAGGACGGTGGTGAAGCCGTCGTTGTCGTGGCCCTCGGCCTCGTTCGTCTCGAGCGCGTCGAAGAGCTGCGGCAGCGCCTGGGCCCCGGCGAGGCGCACGATCGGCTCGGACAGGAGCTCGCGCACCCAGAAGTTGCTGGTCGGCGAGCGCAGGGCGGCGAGCAGCACCGGCAAGTCGGCGGCGCTGGCGTGCGAGTTGAGCTCGTCGAAGGCCTTCAGCTGGGCGTCGACGTCGTCACCGGACTCGAGGAAGCGGATCAGCTCTGCGAGGGTCATGATCAGGGTCCTGCGCGGGGCGCGGGACGAACTGTAGCGCGCTCCCCGGCCGCGTCGAGGCCTCCAAGGGCCAAGAAGCGCTCGCCGCGAGCCGTTCGCCGCCGCAACCATGAAGCTCAACCCCCGCCACCTCCTGCTCGCCGTGCTGGCCGCCTGCTCGCCGGCCGATCGCGGCGCGCCGACGCCGCCACCCGTCCCCGCCGAGGTGCGCCTGATGCTCGGCGACCGGGACACGCCTTTCGACGAGGTGCGCGTGCTGTCGGTCGACGACGCCAACCAGCGCTTCCACGTGCACCTGGCGCTGCACGGCACGACCGAACTCGGCCCGGAGGTCCCCGCGCTCGTCTGCGGCGAGCGGCGCATCCCGGTCAACTCGCACGGACGCATGTCCGAGACCTACGAGCTGCTCTTCCAGGTCGAGCGCGCCGATGCGCGGACGATCGCCACCGCGCTCGGGACGGAGCTCGTCGAGCGCACGCCCTGGACGGCGCGCCTGACCGGCACGCTCGAGCCCGCCGACTCCACGCGCGAGCTGCACGCCGGCGCGGAGCACCTGCTGCTGCGCTTCACGCTGACCAACAGCGGCCCGGTCGCCGTGTGGTTCCTCGACGGCGGCCGCGGACGCAACGAACTCGGCCGCGACAACCGCTTCGAGTTCGAAGTCACGCGCGCCGGCACAGCGCTCGAACCGCGCCAGCTCTTCGACTTCGGCGGCCTGGGCGTCTACCGCCGCCTCGAACCGGGCCAGTCCCACGCGCTCGAACTCGACCTCGCCCACTGGTGCCGCCTCGAGCTCCCCGGCGAGTACGCGATCTCCGCGCGCTACACCGCCGACGTGATGCCGGCGCACTACCAACCCGGCGAGCACCTCCCGATGGGCGGCTACGCGCACCTGAACCACGAGGTCGCGGTGCCCGCGCAGACCGTCGTCAACGTGCGCTGAGCCGGCGCACCCTCACGCCCGCGTCCGCCCCGACTCCCCCAGCGTCTTCGCGAACCGCGCGCTGGTGCGCTCGTACCCGAGATGCGTGTAGAACGCGTGCGCCTCGGTCCTGCGCAAGTTGCTCGTCACCTCGAGCAGCCCGCACCCCGCTCGCGCCAGCACGCGTTCCGCCTCCGCCACCAACGCCCGCCCGATCCCGCGCCCCCGCCGATCGACATCGACCACCAACGCCGTGATGCGCCCCACCGGCTGCGGCCGGTGCAACACGGTCATCTGGTGCAGCGTTGCGACGCCACACAGGCCGCCCTCCGGTCGCGGAGCCACGAGCGCCGCACTGCCCGGCCCGCTCCAGGCTTCCCACCCCGCCGCGATCCGCTCCGCACTCGTCGGATGCCCGAGCAACGAGAGCAAGCGCGCGAGTTCAGCCGCATGGCCAACTACAGCGAAACGCAGGCTCCAACAGTCCGTCAGCCGGTTCGATCCTGCCACGACTCGGAGTGATGGTACGGGCCCTCGGGCGGCGACCGCCACCTTGGGGCTCGCCGGCAGGTGCGGTAGGTCACCCGCCCAGGCTACTCGTCCATCCAACCCAAGACCGCGATCGCGTCACGGGCAGCGAGGCGGACCTCCGCCCATCGAGGGTGATCACAGACCGCCTTCTCTGTCCACAAGTCTGCGTTGGCTGCACCGCTCATGGCGCTGAGGAGCTCGTCGACCTTGACGAGCTGAGCACGCTGCGTGGCTGACAACTCCATCCCACAATTGCCGATGAAGGCGCGCAAGAAGTCCTCGAAGTCGAGGGCCAACTCGTCCGGTCGCAGTGACCCGTGAGGAGCGTGGCTCAGCGCCTCGGGTCCAGGCGCAGCCAACGCACCAAGCGACGCTCGAAGCCGCGACCTGATCCACTCGCGATCCACCGTCATGTGGTTGGTTCCGTCAACGACGACGTCGCTCGGCAGCCGGCTCTCGAGCGTAGGAAGGGACCGGGTGAGCCACTGTGGCTCGCTGCCCAAGCTACACGAACATGCTCGAATCCACGTCGAAGTGGATGCCGGCCGATTCGAACTCCAGGCAGGCGATCACACAGTCCCAGACCTCATCGAGGGTCGCACCGGTGTCTCCGCCCTCGATGGCCAGCGACTCTCCCTCCCGCTCCACCGAGACAATCAGTCGCTTGCGGTGATCGTCCCAGCGCGCACTCGGGGCGAGCAGCCAGGGTCGCTGCGCGAACTCCTCGAGCAGGTCGCCGAGCCCACGCTCGACCTCTTGCTGGGTGAATCCGGAAACCGAGATCTGGGTACGAAGGCGTCTCACTGCTCGGTCCCACGTGTACTCAACCGATCGGGAGCACACCAGTGCATCGAGCCCTCGCCTGCCCGCGAGGCCTCGGTGCCAACTCTCTTGACCCCTCGGCGTGCCCCGGCCTGGCGCCCTCACGGCGTCAGTCGATTGACCCCCTCCATGCTCAGTCGGATCGCCATCTTCTGCACTTCCTCGCGGCGGCGCTGCAGCACGAGGAAGCGTGCGGCGGAGCTGACCGAGACGACTTCGGACATGCCGTCGGTCAGGTCGGCGTCGGTGTAGGCGTTGATCGAGCCGGCAGTGATCACCAGCACATCGAGGCGCTTGCCGTGCTCGTCCTGGAAGCTGAACGAGTCGGCGCGGTCGCGGGGGGGTTGCAGGTCGACTTGAACGCTGCAGCGCGTGAAGACGCGCACGCGCTGGCCGTCGGGGTCGGGCTCGGAGGGCAGCTCGTAGTCGCGCGGCACGATCGCCTCGGACCTGAAGGACCAGCGCGCCTGCGTCTTCGGCACGTCGCGGAAGACGAAGCGGCCGCGCTCGTCGCTGGTGACGGTCTCGCGCTCCTGGATCATGTCCCATTGCGAGCGGCCGCCGAAGACGCGCGCGCGCATGCCGTAGGGGATGGTCGAGAGCGTGACCGACACGCCCGGCAGCGGCACGCCTTCGTCGCTCTCGACGATGCCCGCCAGGCGCGGCCAGACGGCGGGCGCGGGGAGCACGATCTCGACTTGGTGCTCGCCGCCGCGGATCGGCTCGCTGACGTGGCGCTGCAGCGTCGCGTCGTCCATCAGGGCGATGCGGTACTTGCGGTCGCCGAGACCGCGCAGCTCGAAGCGGCCTTGTTCGTCGCTGCGCACGTAGGACCACAGCGCGGTGGTCGGCGGGTCGTCGATGGTCCAGTCCCAGAAGTCGTCGCCGTCGGTCGCGCCCGGGCGCGGGCCGCTGGCGAGCAGTTGCGGCGGGACCTTGTCGCCCGAGAGCAGGCCCTCGATCGTCAAGGGTGCCCGGCCGATGCGGCCGAAGGGCGTCGGGTCCTCGATCCACAGGCGCAGGCCGGCGCGCGGCTTCTTCTCGTGGTCGAGCACCACGCCGCGGATCGAGAGCGGCGGGCCGCCGAGCTGCAGCACCGCGGGGTCGGGGAAGCCCGTCTCGCCGCGGGCGCGCTCCTCGGCGCTCGGCTCGCGCGGGCGGTCGAGGCGCGCCGGGAGGTGGCCGACCTTGACGGCGCACAAGCCGTCGGCGGTGACGGCGCTCGCCAGGTCGAGCTCGAAGTGCCCGCGCTCGTCGCTGAGCGTCGACGCGAGCCCGAGCGCGACGCGCGCCTCCGCGACCGGCGCGCCGTCGACGTCGATCACGCGGCCGCGCACCAGGCCGACCGAGCTCGCGACGGGCCGCTCCAGCAAGAGCTCGAAGTCGTCGACGCTGAAGGGCGGCGCCTCGACCAGCGCGGGCAGGTAGCCGTCGGCCAGCGCGCGCACGAAGGAACCCGGGATCTTCGGCACGCGGCCGAGCTGGAACTTCCCGTCGGGCTTGGACCAGCCGACGAAGCCGAGCTCGTGCGTAGCCTCGAGCTTCTCGCCGAAGCGCGCCTCGAAGCCGCCCGGGAGCTGCAGGCTCAGGTGCGCGCCGCCGACGCCTTGGCCGCGCTCGTGCACGAAGCCCGAGAGCTCGATCCAGGGCGCGACGAGCACATAGGGAGTGTTCGCGCTCCCCGGGCCGAAGGCGCCCTCGCGGATCGTGATCCAGCGCTCGTCGACGCAGCGCAGCGCGCCGCGCGCCGTCGCCGTCTCGAACTCGAACCAGCCGCCGTTCGCGCTCTGCGTGCGCTGCGCGGTGTCGCCGGTCAGCTCGAGCTCGACGTCCTGCACCGGACGCGCCTCGTGGTCGAGCACGCGCCCGCGGATGCGGCGCAGCCCGGTGGGAGCGGGAGCGGAGCGCTCGTCGTGAGCAGTCGACGGCTCGACCGGCGTGCCGGCCGCGAGCTGCGCGCGCCCGCCGCGGCCCGCCTGTTCGTCGGAGAGCTCGCTCGCCGGGCCCGAGGGCGACGCCAGCGCGCGCTGCTCGCGCGCAGCATCGCTCGCGTCGGTCGAACTCCCCTGCCAGAGGAACCAGGTCGCGGTCGTGGCGCCGACCAAGAGGCAGGCGGCGAGGATCAGCTTGGCGTTCAAGAGCAGGCCTCCGAGGGTCGGGATGGTCGTGGGCGCTTCGACGAGCGGCAGCCAGGCGAGCGCCCAGGCGCCGCGCGCGCCGTGCGTGCGATCGAGGCGCTGGCGCAGCTGCGCGAGCGCGCGCGCCAGGCGGCTGTTCACCGTGTTGACGGTCGTGTCCATGCGCGCGGCGATCTCGCGCGCGGCGAGGCCTTCGAAGAAGCGCAGCAGCACCGTGTCGCGGTACGGCGGATCGAGCGCGAGCACGGCCTCGACCAGCTCGCGCTCCAGCGCCACGCGCTCGACGATCTGGTCGACGCCCTCGGTCGCCTCCGGCCGCGCCGACGCGCTCTCGCGCTCACGCCGCCGGCCAGCCCCCCGCCGCCCTTCGTGGACGCGGTTGCGCAACACCGTCGCGAGCCAGGCGCGCAGCCCATGCGGGCCACGCGGCTCCGGCCGATCCTCCAGCGCCGCGAGGCAGACGTCCTGCGTCAGATCATCGGCCGCGTGCGCGTCGCGGACCAACTGGCGCGCCAGGCGCCGCACCCACTCGACGTGGTCGGCGAGCAGCTGCTCGGGCGTCGCGGCGGAGGACCCGGCGGAGGGATCGGCGGTTGAATCTGCAGGCGGGACGGACATGCCACGGACACTCCATGCCACGGCCGGCCGATCCTGTGCAGCGGTCTCCGGAATAGTCAGCGCGTCTTGTCGCGCGCCAGCTGCGCCTCGGCGGCGATCACGCCGAAGGCGGGCCAGTTCGGCGCGGCGGCGACTTCGCGCAGCAGCGCCTGGCCGCGCTCGCGCTGGCCCGTGGCGATCCAGTGGTGCGCGAGGCCGTAGCCGACGCTGGCGAAATCGTTCGAGTTCGCACCCTTGGCGCGCACCTCGGCCATCAGCGCTTGGGCGTCGAGCTGGCCCGAGTAGGCGAGCAACAGCTTGTGGTAGCCGTGGTTCTCGACGATGTCCTGGCCCGGGTTCGCCGCCGCGATCTGCTTTCGCGCCTCGTCGGGTCGGCCGAGCGACTGCAGTGCGCAGTAGATCCAGTGCGAGACCGAGCACCACGCGTCGGCGTTGTTCGAGTGGCGCTCGCAGGCGCGCCAGGCGCTCAAGGCCGGCTCGAACTCGCCGAGCAGGTAGTGCGCCAGCCCCTGGTGGTAGTGGATGCTCTGCTTGAGCGTGTCGAGCTCGACGCCGCGCGCGTTGGGCAGGCCCGCGGGATCGACCTCGTCGGGGCGGCCGGCGGCGAGCTGCGCGGCGCGTCCGAGGTCCTCCGTCGCGCGCCGGAACTCGCGCACGGTGATCCAGCGGTGCCCGCGGTGGCGCAGCGGCCGCGGATCTTCCGGCGCGAGCTCCGTCGCGCGCGAGAACACCTCGATCGACTCGCGGAAGCGGCCGAGGTAGCCGAGCCGCCGGCCGTACCAGATCAGCGCGTCGACGTCCTCGGGCGCGGCGAGGTGCTTCTCGAGCGCCTGCTCGAGCCGCGGCAGGCGCTCGGCGAGCTGCTCCGGCGTGTAGCTGGGCGAGAAGAGCTCGCGGCCGTCGAGCGACAGCGCCTCGACACCCGAGCGCAGCGCCGCCGAGCTCTGCGTCGCCGGGCGCGGCGCGTCGGACGTGCCGGCGCAAGCCGCGAGGCCGAGGTGCAAGGCGGGCAAGGCGAACGTGGCCAGCAGGACCTGCGCCAGCGCGCCGCAGCGCGCATGATTCCATCGACTCGGGCTCGTCATCGGATCCTCCCGGCGGGCATCATGCCGCGCTTCCCGCGGCGCGCAACGCCGCGCACCGGATGTCGTCCTCCCCCACCCAAGCGCCGCCCTCGCCGTGGCTCGTGCGCGGCCTGATCGGCCTCTTGTCGCTGATCTGGGGCAGCACCTGGGTCGTGATCGCGGTCGGCCTCGAGTCGCTGCCACCCTTCACCTCCGCCGGCGTGCGCTTCCTCGTCGCGGCGCTGGTGATGGCGCTGGTCGCGCCGCGGCTCGCGCGCCGCGAAGGCGGCACGAAGCCCGCAGCCTCGCTGTGGCTGACCGTCGGCACGCTGAGCTTCGCCGCGAGCTACGCGATCGTGTACTGGTCGGAGGAGCGCCTGCCCTCGAGCCTGGTGTGCATCCTGTGGTCGGTCTTCCCGATCCTGATGGGCCTCGCGAGCCACTTCTTCCTCGGCCACCGGCTGCAGGGCCTGCGCCCCTGGCTCGGCTTCGGCGTCGGCTTCCTGGGCGTCGTGCTGCTCTTCGCCACCGACCTGCGCACGCTGAGCGCCGCCAGCATCCCCGCCGCGGCGATCGCGCTGCTGTCGCCGCTGGTTTCGTGCGTGGCGACGACGGTCGCCAAGAAGCACGGCCAGGGCACGAGCTCGGCGCTGCTCAACCGCAACGCGATGGCCGTCGGCGCGGTCTTGCTGTGCGGCCTGGCCCTGCTGCTCGAACGCGACCGACCCGCCGCGTGGAACACCACCGCGATCGCCAGCGTGCTCTTCCTGGCGCTGCCCGGCACGGTTCTGACCTTCGGCATCTACTACTGGCTCCTGCGCCACACACCCGCGCACGTGCTCAGCCTGATCTCCTACCTGACCCCCGCCGTCGCGCTGGTGCTCGGCCCGCTGGTACAGGGCGAGCACGTCGGCGCGTGGACGCTGGTCGGCGGCGCGACGATCCTGTGCGGCGTGTTCCTGGTGGTCGGGCCGCGCAAGCAGGCGGGGTGAGTCCGCCTCAGCGCGCGGGGCCCGGCCCGGAGAAGAGGTAGGCCGTGTTGGTGTCCGAAACCAGGATGTCGCGCCACCCGTCTGCATCGATGTCGGGCAGCGCAACGATGTCGAGACCGAGCCCGCGATGACTATCTGCTTCGGCCCAGACGCCGAGGATCACTTCGCGCGTCCGACCCGAGTAGACCAGCGCGCACCCTTCGTCCTGCGCCATGCTCTTGGGCTCGGTCTTGACCTCGAGCATGCGCGACAACTCCGCATCCTCGGGATCCGGTGCCGACCAGGGCAGGATCCCTCTCCAACCCGGCGCGCGCAGCCCGAAGTTCGCGTCGCCGATGGCGAACTCGCTCACGCCGTCGCCATCGAGGTCACCCAAGTGGACTGCGAGCGGGAAGTCGGTGAGCGGGTCGGGGTAGCTCAGTTCGAACAACGTGGTGCCGGTGCGGCCGGAGACGCCGAGCACCGACCCGCTCCCATCCGCGAGGCGGTCGGCGGTGCCGTCGGAGTCGAAGTCACCAGCGACGATGCTCTCCCCCTGACCGCGGATCACACTCGGCTCGGGACTCTGGTCGAGTCGCGTCAGGTACACCTTTGGGTACTTCCATGCGGTCGGTTGCCGGCGCAACCGCACGTCCAACACTCCATCCCCGTCCAGGTCGAACTCGCCCTCGGGGCTGCTGCCCGCGATGCTCACCCACACCGTCTTCAAGGTCCGCCCTGTGACCGAGGAGAGGACTTCGACGCTGTCGATCCCGACCGGAGGCCAGTCGCGAGGAACCACCAGGTCCTCAAGCCCATCTCCGTCGAGGTCCGGCGAGAGCACGATCCCGGAACGCGCATTGGGGATCGCCAGCAATGCGTGCGACGGCACCAAGGCCTGCGTGCGCGGGTCGCGCCGCGGCGTGCCGCCGGTGCAGGCGCTCACCAGGAGGAGACCGAGCAGGCAGACCGGTCGCGCGCTCGTCGGCATGCTGCAATCCTATCTTGTCTGCAGCGCCGCGCGCGCCTTGGTCAGTGCGTCGCTCGCTGCCGGGTAGTTCGGCCGCAGCCGCAGCGCCTGTTCGAACTGGCGCGCGGCACCCGCGTAGTCGCCGCGCTTGCCGAGCAGCAGGCCGTAGTTGTAGCGCGCCTCCGGATCGTTGGGCGCCAGCTGCGTGGCGCGCAGGAACGAGGCCTGGGCCTCGTCCATGCGGCCGAGCTCAGCCAGCGTCTTGGCCCGCCCCGCGTGCGTATCCGCGTGGTTCGGGCTCAGCTCGATCGCGCGCTGGTAGCTCTCCAGCGACGCCTCGAGCTGGCCGTCCTGCCGCAGCACCTGGGCGAGGTTGATGTGCGCGATCGCGAAGCGCGGCTCGATCTCGAGCGCCTCGCGGTAGCGCGCGATCGCCTCCGTGCGCCGGCCCAGCGCCGCCAGACTGATGCCGAGGTTGCTCAGGATGTCGAACGCCGCGGGCTTGCGCGCCAGCGCGCCCTCGAACTGCAGGACGGCCTCGGCGTGCTGGCCCTGCGCCGCCAGCGCGTTGCCGAGGTTGAAGCGCGGCTCCGCCAGCGACGGATCGATCTCGATCGCGCGCCGCAGGAGCTGCATGCCTTCCTCGACGCGCCCGCCGAGGCGCAGCTCGGAGCCGAGGTTCGAGGCCGCCATCCAGCAGCGCGGGTTCTTGTCGAGGATCGCGCGCCACAGCGTCTCGCTGCTCTGGTACTCGGCGCTCAGGCGCCAGCTCAGGAAGGCGAGCAGCGCGAGCGGCACGCCGAGCGCGATCCGGCCGGGCCAGGCGCCGAGCCGTTGCACGAGGCCCGCGAGCAGCGCCGCGGCGCCGGCGAAGACACCTGCGCAGGCCAGGTACTGGAAGTGGTCGGCGACGAAGGCGTAGCGGAAGGGGAAGACGTTGACGAAGCCCAGCGCCGGAACGAGCGTGCCGACGAAGAACAGCGCGACCGTCGCCGGCCCGCGGCCGAGACGCCGGTGCAGCAACACCAGGCCGGCCAGCGTGGCCACGGCCGCGACGGTGTAGGCCCACTGCGCGAGGTCGGCGCTCGAGAGCACCCAGCGCTCGTAGGTGAAGATCAGCTGCGCCGGCCAGACCAGCTTCGAGAGGTAGAACCACAGCGCGCGCCCGGCGACCAGCCAGCGCTCGGCGAAGCTCAGCGCGTCGCCCTCGTCCTTGGCGCCGACGACGTGGCGCTCCATCAGGATGCTGACCGTGCCGAACACCAGCGCCAGCGCGAAGAAGGGCAGGAGCGGCACGACGTGGCGCCGCCAGGAGAGCGCGCCGTGCTTCCACCAGACGATCAAGAGCGCCGCCGCCGGCAGCGTGGCGGTCACGGCCTTGCTCAGGAGAGCGGCGAGGAACAGCGACAAGGCCGCGAGCCAGACGCGCCGCTGTCCCTCGCGCTGCGCGTCCTCCGCCAGCAACCACGGCAGCAGGAGCGCCAGCGACGCGAGGTAGAAGCAGCCCGAGAGCGTGTTCTTGAGCTCGCTGATCCACGCCACGGATTCGACCTGCACCGGGTGGAAGGCGAACAGCGCCGCCGCGAACCAGGCGCCCGGCACGGCGAGGCGCCGCAGGACCACGAAGACGAGTGCAGCGTTGGCCGCGTGCAGCAGCACGTTGACCAAGTGGTGGCCGAGCGGCTCGGCCCGCCACAGCTGGTCCTGGATCCAGAACAGCGTGTGCGTCAGCGGGTAGTACTGCGGTGTCGTGCCCGGGTCGAACCAGATCTTCACCAGGCCGCCGAAGCCGCGCCGTGCCGCGCCGGTCATGTGCATGTCGTCGTCCCAGACCGGCGTCCCGTGCAGCGCCGGCGCGTAGACCGCGACCAGGGCCAGGGCGCAGACGGCGAAGAACGCCCAGGCGGAGCGCGCGCTCCTTCCTTCTAGATGAGGCGACGGCATGCGCCGCCACATCCTGCCGTGCGCCCCGCCCCGCCTGCCCAGCGAAAAGGGCCTCGGCCAGGGGCTGGACACGAGATTAGGGATCCGTTAGGGTCCGCCTCCGAGTGAGACCGAGAGGGTGCCCGTGGACTGCGACCGAGACGAGCCATGTACGTTCCGCTGCGCGTCCACGGGCACCATTCGATGCTCACCGGCGTCGACGCGCCGGCGACGCTGCTCGAGCGCGCGCGTGAGCTCGGCCTCCCGGCGCTGGCGCTGGCGGATGTCGACACGCTCGCGGGCCTGGTCGAGTTCCTGCAGGCGGCGCAGCGCGAGCCAGTGGACAGCGGCTCGCGCGTCGCCCCGATCGTCGCCCCCATCGTCGCGGCGGAGATCTCCGACCCCAGCGGCGCCCCCGGGCGCCTGATCGCGCTGGTCGAGAGCGAGCGCGGCTACGCCAACCTGTGCCGCCTCGTGTCCGCGCGCCAGCTCGGCGGCGATCCGGGCGAGCGCGGCGCCTGCCTCGACGGACCCGAGCACTTCCGGCTGATCGAGGCCGCCGTGCGCCACCAGGAGGGCTTGATCTTCCTGGTCGACCACCCGCGCCTCGCGCTGGCGCTCGCCGGCCGCGTCGACGCGCGCTCGCTGTGCATCGCGGTCTCGCCCGCGTCGTTGGCGCTCTCGCGTCGGCGGCGTCGCGAGCCGCGCGTGCGCAACGTCGCCGCAGCGGGTGCCGCGCCGCTCGACGATCCCGAGGAACGCGCCGCGCGCCGCGACGGAGCGCGCTACGGCCTGGCGGCGGCCGCGCGCGACGCCGAGGACGAGCTCGAGCACCCCAAGACGCCCGCACCCGAGCGGCCGGTGCCGGCGCACGAGCTGGTCGACGTCGCGCGCGCCACGGGTCTGGCGCTGGTCGCCGTGCCCGACACCTGGTGCGCGCACGCCGCGGGCTTCGCCGACCACCGCCTGCGCGTGGCGATCAAGCACAACGCGCTCGCGGCCGACCTGCCGGAGAGCTGGCTGGCGGCGGCGCCGGCGCAGCTCCTCTCGCCGGCCGAGATGGCCGTGCTCTACGCCGACCTGCCCGAGGTGCCCGGACCTTTCGAGCATGCCGAGGGCGGCGCGCTGGCGCGCACGCTCGCGCTCGCCGAGCGCTGCCGCTTCGCGCCGGTCCTGGGCGGCATCCTGTTCCCGAAGATCGAGCTGCCCGCCGGCCAGACGGCCTATTCCGAGCTCGTCGCGCGCGCCTTCGACGGCGCGCGACAGCGCTACCGGCCGCTCAAGCCCGAGGTCGTGCGGCGCCTCGACCACGAGCTGACGACCATCGAGCGCCTGGGCTTCGCGCCCTACTTCCTGCTGGTGCAGCAGATCGCCGACTTCGCGCGCGAGCGGCGCATCCCCTGCGTCGGGCGCGGCTCGGCCGCCGACAGCCTGGTCGCCTACTGCCTGCGCCTGACCGACGCGGATCCGCTGCGCTACCGGCTGATCTTTGAGCGCTTCCTCAACCCCGCGCGGCGCGACCGGCCCGACATCGACCTCGACTTCTGCTGGCGGCGGCGCGACGAGGTCTTGACGCACGTCTACCAGCTCTTCGGCAGCGAGCGCACGGCGATGATCTCGACGCTCAACCGCTGCGGGTTGCGCGCGGCCTTCCGCGAGGCGGCGCTGGTCGAGGGCCTGCCGCCGGCGGAGGTCAACCGCTGGTCGCGGCGGCTGCCTTATTACTTCTCGAACCCGGCGGCCGACGACGAGGTGCAGGAGTCGGTGCTCGACCCGCGCCAGAGCGAACTGGGCCTGGCCGCGCCGCCCAAGCCGACGCGCCAGCGCGCGCGACTGCCCGGCGCGCCCGTGCTCGACGCCGCGCTGGCCGCGAACCCGATCGCGCGCATCCTGGCCGAGACGCCCGAGGCCGCCGGTTTCCCCTTCGCCGACGCGCGTTTCGCGCGCGTCTTGCAGCTCGCCGCGCGCCTCGTCGACACGCCGCGCCACCACGGGCTGCACCCCGGCGGCGTGGTCGTGGCGCCGGGCGCGATCACCGAGGTGGTCGCCTGCCAGCGCGCGAAGAAGGGCGTGATCGTGACCCAGCTCGACAAGGACGCGGTCGAGGCCATCGGCCTCGTGAAGATGGACCTGCTCGGCAACCGCGCGCTGACGACGCTCGACGACTGCCTGACGCTCCTGCGCGAACGCGGCGTCGAACCGGACCTGGAAGCGCTGCCCGAGGACGACCCCGCCACCGCGCTGACCTTGAAGGAGGGCCGCACGGTCGGCTGTTTCCAGGTCGAGTCGCCCGGCATGCGCAACCTGCTGCAGCAGATCGGGGCGCGCACGATGGACGACGTGATCCAGTCCGTGGCGCTGATCCGGCCCGGGCCGGCGGGCTCGGGCATGAAGGACGCCTACGTGCGGCGCTTCAACAAGGTCGAGCGCCCGACGCCGCCGCACCCGCGCCTCTCCGAGCTCCTGTGGGACACGCAGGGCGTGATGCTCTACCAGGAAGACGTGATGCAGGCCGCGGCGCTGGTCGCGGGGCTCGACCTGGCCGAGGCCGACCTGTTGCGCCGCGCGCTGCAGAAGCACCGCGCGCACGAGCTCGGCCCCTTGTGCGAGCGCTTCCTGGCCGGTGCGGCGGAGCAGGGCATCGCGCGCGCGGATGCGCTGCGCGTCTGGGACCTGATCGCCAACTTCGCCTCCTTCGGCTTCTGCAAGGCGCACGCCGTGACCTACGGGCGCATCGCCTACCGCGCGGTGTGGCTCAAGACGCACCACCCGGCCGAGTACCTGGCGAGCTTCCTCGCCAGCGAGACGGGCTACTACGACGCGCGCGTGTACGTCGAGGAGGCGCGCCGCCTGGGCGTCGCGATCCTGGGGCCGGACGTCAACCAGAGCGCGGCGAGCTTCACGGTCGAGCGGCCGGCCGGGCGCGCGGCCTCGCGCCCCGCTTTGCGCCCCGCTTTGCGCATCGGCCTGAGCCAGGTCAAGGGCCTCTCGCAGCGCACGCTCGAAGCCCTGCTCGCCACGCGCGCCGCGCACGGCGCCTTCGTCTCCCTGCCCGACTTCCTCGAGCGCAGCGGAGCCCACACCGACGAGTGCGAGCGCCTGATCCAGACCGGCGCCTGCGACGCCTTCGACCGCACGCGGCCCGAGCTGTTGTGGCGGCTGCACCTCCTGCGCACGCCGGCGCGCAAGCCGCTCGCGGGCACCCGGGCCGAGGAGCACGGGGCGCTCGACGCGCGCCTGCTGGCGGACTGCCAGGCGACGCCGCGCTCGCGCGAGCACGACGCCCTGGCCGCCGCACGCGCCCGGAGCGGCGGCTGGCGCGGCAGCGGGCTGGCGCTCGGCCGGCTGGAGCTCGAGCCGGGCCAGAGCCTGACGCTCTTCCCCGAGCCGGCGGCGGAGAGCCTGGCCCTGCCGCGGTTGCCCGACCACGACGCGCGCACGCGCGGGGTGATCGAGTACGAGCTGCTGGGCCTGACGATCGCCTCGCATCCGGTCGAGCTCTTCCCCTGCCCGGCCGACGAGCGCCTCGGCCGCGCCTTGTTCGAGGCGCGCGGCCGCGGCACGCGCGCCGCCGCCCGGCCGCCCAACCCGATCGCCTGCGGCGAGCTGGCGCGCTTCCAGGGCGGGCGCGTGACGCTGCGCGGCTGGCCGGCCGCGACGCGCCACGTGCGCACCGCCGACCAGCGCTCGATGCGCTTCCTGACGCTCGAGGACGCCAGCGGCCTGGCCGAGGTGGTGGTGTTCCCCGACGTCTACGAGCGCGACGGCGCGCAGCTCGCGCAGTTCGGCGTGCTGTGCGTCACGGGGCTGGTCGAGAACCAGCTGGGGGCGACCACGCTGCACGCCGAGCGCATCTGGTGAGGCCGGCGGAAATGCAACCCGGAAGAAGGCGGCAGGAGCAGGACGGCAGCGAGCGGGCCGGGGGGCCGGGAATGCGAGATCCAGAGGCGGGACGGCGACCCGGGCGCCGGCTCAGACCTGGATCGTGCTCTTCTTGTAGCGCATGGCCACGTTCTCGCGGCCCATCTCGCGCAGCCGGTCGGCTTCCTTCTTGAGGCCCAGGTTGTGGGCCTTCGAGACCACGCTCTTGACCGAGCGGTTGAGCCGGGCGGCGATCTCGAGGTTCGAAGTGGCGGGGTAGAGCTCCTTGAGCAGCTCGATCTCCGGCTTGCCCCAGCGCGGCATGCGCGTGGCGGCCGAACCCGTCATCTTGCGCACGAAAGCCTTGTCCTTGGCCAGGCAGTAGCGCGCGCCCAGGCGCTTCACCGACTCCAGCGTGCGGCCGAAGATCAGCGCCAGGTCCTCGTCCGTGCGCGTGCCGTACAGGCGCTTGAACTCCGCGATCTCCTCCTGCGTCCAGCGGCCGGCGGCCTGGATGCGGCGCAACTCGCCGATCTGCAGCTGCACCTCGTCCAGCGAACGGCCCAGGATGCGGGCGATGATCTCGTTGGTCGTGGCGCCCAGGTACTTCTTGAGCTCCTGGAGCTCGCGGGCGGTCCAGGGCCCGCTGCGCGGGGACTGGGTGAAGACCGTCAGCGCCATCTTGCGCACGCTGGCCACCGGGCGGTTCAGCTCGCGCGCGATCGCTTTCTCGTCGCGCAGGCCGTAGAGCTCGCGCAGACGCGCGATCTCGGCCGCCGACCAGCGTCCCCGGCGCGGGGTCGCCGAGCGCTCCTCTCCCCAAGTGGTCCTACGCACCGCTCTCTCCTCCTGGTCGCGGTCAGCCTAGCAAGGCTGGTAGGAAGTTCGTCTTGCGGGAACGACAAAGCATCGGCCGGGTCCTCATCTTTCCCTCTTCTTGGAAATTGCACTCGCGTCCGAGCCGTGCGGGTCGGCCTCGTTGAGCTCGACCTGGCGCTGGTGCAGCCGCTCGCGCAGCTCGAGCAGGACCGAGCGCACCGCCGCGCTGGTCTCGGCGCGCGCCGCGTCCTCGGCCAGCGCCTGGGCTTCGGAGAACCGGGTCTGGCGCACGGCGTACTTGACCTCGTCGAGGAAGTTGGGCGCCACGCTGACCGAGGCGTAGCCCATGCCCATCAGCAGCACGGCCGTGGCGTAGTCGCCGGCCATCTCGCCGCACACCGAGCTGGGCTTGCCCGCCGCGGCCGCGACGCGCGCGACGTGGCGCAGGGCCAGCATCACGGCCGGGTGCTGCGGGTCGTAGAGCTTGGCCACGAAGGGGTTGTCGCGGTCGGCCGCCAGCAGGTACTGCACCAGGTCGTTGGTCCCGACGCTGACGAAGTCGACCTCGCGGATCATGGTCTCGAGCTGCAGCACGCAGGACGGTACCTCGATCATCATCCCGACCGGTACGTCGACCGGGATCTCGAAGCCCTGGTCGGTCAGCTGGCGCCGCACGTCGTCGAACACGCGGTGCACCTCGCGGATCTCCTCGATCGCGGTGACCATCGGCAGCAACAGCCGCAGCTTGCCGTGCACGCTGGCGCGCAGCGCCGCGCGCAGCTGGACGCGCAGCAGGTCCTGCCACTCGATCGAGATGCGGATGCCGCGCCAGCCCAGGGCCGGGTTGTTCTCGCGCGGCGTCTTGAAGTACGGCAGCTGCTTGTCGTTGCCGATGTCGAGCGTGCGCAGGGTGACAACGCGGCCCTCCATGCGCTCCAGCACGCGCCGGTAGAGCCGGTACTGCTCCTCCTCGGAGGGGAAGTGCGGCCGCTCCATGTACAGGAACTCGGTGCGCAACAGCCCGACGCCGTCGGTGTGCGACAGGTCGAAGGTGTCGAAGTCGCGCAGGCTCTCGATGTTGCAGTCGACGCGCAACAGGTGGCCATCGGGCGTGATCGCGGGCTGGTCGGCGTGGATCGCCAGGGCCTTCTGACGCGCGCGGCGCCGCTCGAGGCGTTCGAGGAAGCGGTCGACGTCCGCCTGCTCGGGGCGCAGTTGCACCGCGCCCTTGTCGCCGTCGACGCACACGCGCAGCCCCTGTTCGAGCCGCGCCAGCAGGTTCGGCAGACCGACCACGCAGGGCAGGCCGAAGGAGCGCGCCAGCACCGCGCCGTGCGAGAAGCGGCCGCCGGTCTCGGTGACGATGGCCAGGATGCGCTCGCGCGGCAGGAAGGTGACCACCTGGGGCGTCAGCTCGGCGGCGGCCAGCACCACCTGCTCGCTGGTGGCGTCCATGGCCTCGCGCTCGCCCTGCATCAGCGCGTCGAGCACGCCCTCCCAGGGCGCGCTGAAGTCGGCCGTGAAGTCGCGCACGCTCGCGCCCTCGAGCTTGCCCAGTCGGCGCTGCAGGTTCTCGATCAGCTGCTGCACCGCGGCCTCGGCGTTGATGCGCTGCTCGCGCACCGTGGCCTCGACGCGCTTCAAGCTGTCGGGGTCGCTGAGCACCATGCGGTGCACGGCGAAGATGCCCGCCTCCTTCTCCCCGCTCTGCTGGGCCACCAGCCGCTGACGACGCTTGAGCTCGTCGGACGTCTGGTCCAGCGCGTGGTGCAGGCGCACGATCTCGCGCTCGACCTCCTCCTCCGGCACCGTCCAGGTCGGGATCACGTCGGGCGCGGCGCGCACCACGTGCACCGGACCCAACGCGAGTCCAGGCGCCACCGGGGTTCCCTTGATGATCCGCTGTTGCGCCATCGACGGCCTCCCGGTGGGGTTGGAGGGGTTTGGAGGGGGTTCCGACCCTCCTCCGGGCCAATCCGGGGGAGCCGCGGCACCCGGTCGCCTCCGATCCCGGGCCGGGGCCCACTCTACACGGAAAATCTTTCCGGGGCCAGATCGCCGAGCTTTAGGAATCCCCTTTTCCGGCCCTGCTGCGGGCTCCCGATCCGGCTCAGGGCACGAAATGGCGCTCTGACGGCCCCTGAGGGCGGCTCCGGGCCCGGGGCGGGCGGCGGCCCGACAGCAGGACATCGCTTTTTCGCTCGGCCTCAAGGACCGGCCTTCACCCGGCCGATCCGCGCGCAGGGCCCATGCGCCCGGAGGCTGCCTCATGTCGACCGTACTCGAACCGTCCCCCGAGGGGATCATCCAGCCCAGGAAGTCCTACGACGGCGCGCCGCGCTTCGGCGCCGCAGTCTGGCTGGGCCTGGGTCTGTGCACCGCTGCCGCGATCCTGGCCGCCATCCCCGGCATCTGGCCCGACGCGATGTGGATCCAGACCGTGGCCACCAAGCAGGGCTCGAGCCCCGCGCTGCTGGTGACCGCCGGCGTGGGTTGCCTGGCGATCGGCCTCGGCTTGCGACGCCTCGCGCGCTGGCAGGCCGCCGCGCTCGACGCGCAGAGCGAGCGCGCCGATCCGTTGACGCCGCAGCTGCAGAAGATCGGCAGCGAGCTGAGCCAGGTGCGCGGTTCGCTCGACGAGCTGCGCATCGAGCACGTCTACGTCAAGGACGGCGTCAAGCGCCTCGACGCCGAGCTGCAGGAGCAACTCGCCACGGCCAACCCCCAGAGCATGCAGGAGGCGATGTTCCGCATGGCGGGCAGCCTCGACCAGGTCGGCGCGCGGCTCGACGAACGACTGTCGATGCAGAACGACTCCTTCCAGGAGACGCTGCGCACCTTCCACGACTCGCTGCTGCGCGCGATCGTGCGGCTGGACGAGCTGCACGGCCGGATCGCGCCCTACGGCTCGGCGCGCCCGGCGTCCGAGCGCGCGCTCGACGCGGACGGTGCGCCCGAGGCCGCCCCGTCGCTGGGCGTGCTCGACCAGATCAGCGACGCCCCCGGCCTGCCCTCGCTGCCGGTCCTGTCCAACGGGCCGGCCGCGCCACTGCCGAACCAGAGCGCGGCCGACGTCGCGCTGGCGCACAAGATCGCGCAGCTGACGCGCCTGATGGCCGACGCGGACGTGCAACAGGTGCTGCACGGCCTGCCGATCGGCTCGGCGACGGGCGCGCCGGCCGTCGTGCGGCGCTGATCAGCTGTCGGCCGGCGGCGTCTCGCCGTCCTGCTTCTTGAAGAAGCTGGCGAAGGGGCTGAAGGCCGCCTTCTTCTTGCTCAGCGTGTCGAGGTGCGCGCGATCGTCGCGGTCGAGACGCTCGTCGGCACGGTTGCCGCGCTTGTCGTCGCGCCCGCCCGCTCCGCCGGTCGATCCGCCCGGGCCACCCGAGCTGCGACCACCGAAGCCGCCGCCTCCGCGCCGCGGCCCGCCCTTGCCGCTGCCCATGCCGTCGCGGCGCGTCTGCGCCGCGCGCACGTTGGGGTTGGCCTTGGGACCGCTGTCGCGCTCGAAGCGGCCGCGGCCGCGCTCGCCGCGCCGTCCCCCACCGCCGCCGCCACGCGGACCCTGCTCGCGACCCGCGCCTTCGTCGCGCGGCGGCCGGGGCGCGCGCTCCTCGCGCGGCACGTTCTTGAGCGAGAGCGACAGGCGCGGACCGCTGGCGTCCTGGATGCGCGCGCGCACCACCTGGCCGATCGAGAGCACTTCGCGCGCGTCGCGCACGTAGCGATCCGAGACCTCGCTGATGTGGATCATCGCGTCCTGCGGCAGGCCGACGTCGACGAAGGCGCCGAAGCTCGCCACGTTGGTCAAGACCCCCTCGATCACGCGGTCCTTGACCAGGCGCACGGGATCGGTCGCGGCGTCGAGCAGCGCCGGCAGGTGCTGGCGCCAGCGCGGGTCGCGGCCGGGGAAGGACAGCTCGCGCATCAGGTCGCGCCAGGTGCCGTCGTCGAGCTCGTCGGGGCAGCGCATGCCGCGCGTGGCGCCCGGCCGGCCGAGCCCCTGCTCGACGCTCGAGCCGGCGCTGTCGAACAGGTTGCGCACCAGCGGGTACTGCTCGGGGTGCAGCGCCGTGTGGTCGAGCGGCTCGCTCGAGCCCGGCACGCGCAGGAAGGCGATCGCGCTGGTCCACTGCGCCTCGCTGAGCACGCCCTCCTGGCGCAGCTCCTCGCGGCTGGTGAAGGGCTTCTCCGCGCGCCGCGCGACGATGCGCTGGGCGCTCTCCTTGTCCAGGCCGGGCATGTGCATCAGCACCGAGAGCGGCGCGTGGTTGACGTCGCAACCCATGTGCGCGATGCACGACTCGGTGGTCTCGTCGAAGCAGCGGCGCGCGTTGGCCTTGCTGACCAGGCCCTGCTCGGAGCCCAGGCCCAGGTGGCGCGGGTCGACCTTGAGGATCTCGGCCGCCGGATCCTGCAGGCGCCGCGCCAGGCTGACCGCCATGCGCACCGGCACCGCCTTGGAGGGCAGCTCGAGGCGCGCGAACTCGGAGTTGGCGTAGCTCGAGAGGCCCGACTCGTTGACCACGAACACCGTGGCCGGCCGCTGGACCGCCGCGAGCACGGCGCGCAGCTTGTTGACCGCCGCGCGCGGGCCCTTGCCGTGGCCGACCGCCAGGCAGCGGATCCCGTGCTGCTGCAGCACGGCCGCCAGCTCGGCGCCCAGCGCGGCGTCCTCCTTGCCGGCCGTCTCGATGCGCACTTCGTCGCCCAAGGGCGCGCCGCGCTCGTCGACCGGGACAACGGTCCAGTCGCCCTTGGCGTTGACGTCGACGCCCAGCACGCGCTCGCGCACGAGCACGGGCGAGAACAGCACCTGGCGCAGGTGCTGCGACAGGAAGCGCAGCGCCTCCTGGTCGGCGCGCTCCTTGAGCTCGAGGCGCACGTCCTGCTCGACCATCGGCAGCAACCGGTGCTGCAGGGCCTGCATGGCGATGTCGCGCAGCACTTCCTCGTGCGCGGGGTGCGTGTAGCGGCCCAGCGCCTGGCGCACCTTGGGCAGCGCGCGCATGGGATCGAGCGTGATCACGGTGTTGATCGCGCGCTCCTTCTGCGCCTGGCGGATGGCGAGCAGGCGGTGGCCCTGCAGCTGGCGCAGCGGCTGCTTGAGCTTGAGCAGCGAGCGGTGGCGGCCGAGGCGGCCTTCGGGCGCGATCGCGCGCACGGTCAGCACGCCGTGCTTGCCGAGGATGCGGCGCACCGTGCCGCGCAGGCGCGCGTTGCGGCCCAGGCGGTCGGACAGGATGCGCAAGGCGCCCGAGAGCGCCTCGGCCTCGGTGTGCACGCCCTTGTCGGGGTTGACGAAGGGCTGGCACAGGCGCGCCAACTGCGCGTTCATCACCGCCTTGGGATCGATGTGCACGTGCGGCACGTGCGCGGCGGGCGCGTCGAGCGTCGGCGCGGCCGGCGTCTCCTCGTCGGAATCCTCGTGCGAAGCCTCGGGAGCGGCGCTGGCGGCGCTGGCGTCCGCGGTCGCCAGCTCCATCACCGCCACGGCGTCGCCGCCCGAGGGCGCGGCTTCGGCGCCCGCGTCGGCGTTCGCCTCGCCGCGTTCGGCGCGCTCGCCGCGTTCTTCGGACGGCGCCGACGCCTGCGCCGCGGCGGAGGGACCGGCTTCGCCCTCGGCCGAGCCTTCCTCGTCCTTCTCTTCCTTCTCCTCCGTCAGTCCCAGCGCCTCGCGCTCGGCTTTCGAGAGCGGCGCGACCAGCGCGTCGGCCAGGGCGCCCAGGCCGCGGTCGAGCGCCAGCTGCACCTCGGGCTCGGGGCGGCGGTGCGGGATGAACAGGTCCTCGAGTTCGAAGCGGTCCATGCAGAACTGGATGGCCTCGAGCTGGGCCGGCGGCACGCCGGGCTCCTTCTCGAGCAGGCGCAGGATCGTGCCGCGGCGGCGGTCGAGCTCGTCGAGCTCCAGGCGCCGGCGCTGGATGCGGCGCAACATGCCCTCCGGCAGCCCGCCGATCTGCGGCCGGCGGAAGCGGCCGATGAAGGGCATCGAGAGGCCCGCGTCGATCATCTCCAGCGCGCTCTGGACGTGCTCGGGCCGGACGTCGAACTCACGGGACAGGGCGTTGAGGATCGGAGTGGCGGTCACGACGCGTCTCCAGGGGCGTTGGTGCGCAGGCCGCGATGGTGGCGGCGGGCGCGGGGGTTCACGGAGTCAGGGGGGAAGGCCGTGTTTCGGCCGAAAATGGGCGCGGATTGTAGCTCCCCGTCGCGCCGAGGCGAAATCGGGCCGCGTGCGGCGCGGGCGGCGCCTCAGGCGGGCAGTTCGAAGACCGAGGCGCGCGATTCCTCGGCCACCAGGCCGGCGCCCGAGGAAACCTGCCAACCGACCGACTCGTCGAGGCCCGGGACGGCCCATTCGTCGAGGGCGCGGCCGGTCAGGCCGTCGCGCACCTCGAGCAGCGCGCCGCGCATCACGTACAGCTTGCCCCCGTCGCTGGCGATCGCCACGTCGGGCAGCTCGTCGCGCGGCGCGGTCGAGAGGATGTCGAACCACAGCGGCGCCTCGCCCGGCTGGGCCCCGAACGGGGTGGCGAGCAGCGACAGCGAATCGACGCGCCCTTCGCTCTGGCGCGCCAGGCTGGTCATGAACTGCGGCATGACCTCGCGCGGCAGCACCTGCGCCAGGTCGCGCGAGAGCACGACCACGCCGTCGTTGCTGACCGCGATGCCGTGGATCACCGAGAGGCGCGGGCTGAGCACTTCGTGCTGGAAGTCGCCGGTCTGCACGTCGAGGCACAGCACACCCTGCTTCTTGTTGCTCTCGTGCGTGTAGACGACGTAGACGCGGCTGCCGGCGCGCGCCACGTGGTGGTAGCGCTCGCCCGGGCGCTGGTACTGCCAGGCCTCCTTGAGCGTGCGCGAGTCGTAGGCCAGCACCTGGCGCGGCGTGACGGTCAGCGCGGCGTCGCGCGAGACGTGCGCCTCGTCGAAGGCCTCGATCTCGTTCATGCCCAAGAGCTTGCCGTCGGCCAGCGACATGCGCGCGATCAAGTGGCCGCGCGAGCCGGGGCCGAGCACGATCACGTCCTGGTCCGCGCCGATCCCGGCGCCGAAGCCGCGCCCGTAGCCGACCTCGCAGGGCGACTGCCACAACACCTCGCCCGAGGCGCGGTCGAGCGCCGCGAGCTTGCCCGGGATGACGTCGTCCATCCACACGTCGCCGGCCGGCGGATCGTACATGTGCACCAGGATCGGCCCCGTCGGGCCGAAGGCGATGCCGTCGACGATGCTGCTGAGCTCGCGGACGAAGCGGCGCTTGGCGGTACGCGTCATGCGCGTGACGGTAGCGGTGTGTGCGGCGGAAGGGAAGCTGTGACGGCGCGCCGGGCGCCGTCCGAAACAGCGGGGCCGAAACAGCACGGCCGGCGCCGGCGGAGAGTCGCCGCCAGCGCCGGCCGTCGCCCGAAGGGCGCGCCTGGATCAGGAATCAGGCCTCGCCCTTCAACACCTTCTCCGCGATCGAATTCGGAACGTCGCGGTACTCCCAGAGCTCCATCGCGTACGTGCCGCGACCCTGCGTCGCGCCGCGCAGCGAGCTGGAGTAGGCGAACATCTCCGCGATCGGCACCTTGGCGCGCACGACGCGCTGGTTGCCGATCGAGTCGACTTCCTCGACTTCGCCGCGCCGGCTGTTCAGGTCGCCGACCACCGCGCCCAGGAACTCCTCGGGCACGCGCACCTCGACCTTCATGATCGGCTCGAGCAGCGTGACGTTGTTCTCCGCCGCCTGGCGGAAGGCCAACAGGCCCGCCGCGTGGAAGGCCATTTCACTCGAGTCGACCTCGTGGTACTTGCCCTCGGTCAGCGTGGCGCGGATGTTCACGAACGGGTAGCCGAGCTGGCCGCCGCCCTTGAAGCCCTCCTCCAGGCCGTTCGCGACCTTGGGGATGTACTCGCGCGGCACCGAACCGCCCTTGATGCCGTCGACGAACTCGAAGTCGCCGTCCTTGGTCGCCACCGGCTCGAAGCGCACCGTGATCACGGCGTACTGGCCGCGGCCGCCCGACTGGCGGATGTAGCGCGCCTCGGTCTCGATCGCCTTGCGCAGGCGCTGCTTGTACGCGACCTTCGGCTTGCCGGTCGTGACGTCGCACTTGTGCTCGCCCTGGATGCGGTGAACGATCACCTCCAGGTGCAGCTCGCCCATCCCCGAGATGATCAGCTGGCCGGTGGCCTCGTTGGTCTGCGCGCGGAAGGTCGGGTCCTCGCGCATCATGCGGCTGATCACCTCGCCCAGCTTGTCGCGGTCGGACGACTTCTTCGGCTCCAGCGACATCGAGATCACGGTGTCGGGGAACAGGATCTTGTTGAGCTGGATCGGCTTCTCCTCGTCGCACAGCGTGTCACCCGTGTAGGTGTTCTTCAGGCCGACGATGGCGCCGATGTCGCCCGAGTGGATCTCGTCGATCGGCTCGCGCTTGTTGGCGAACATGCGCACGATGCGGCCGATGCGCTCGCTCTTGCCGGTGCGCGTGTTGAGCACCGAGGTGCTCTTCTTGAGCACGCCGGAGTAGACGCGCACGAAGGTCAGGTCGCCCGTGCTCTCGGCGATGGTCTTGAAGGCCATCAAGCACAGGGGCTCGTCGTCCGAGCGCCTGCGGATCAGCTTGTTCTCCGTGCGCGGCTCGAGGCCCTCCACGGGCGGCAGGTCGATCGGGCTGGGCAGGAAGTCGATCACCGTGTCGAGCATGAAGCGCACGCCCTTGTGCTTGAGGGCGCTGCCGCAGATGACCGGGTTGATCGCCATCGTGACGGTGCCCTTGCGCAGCGCGCGCAGGAGCTGCTCCTCGTTCGGCTCGCCGTCCTCGATGAAGAGCTCCAGGAGCTCCTCGTCGAACTCGGCGGCGTTCTCGATCATCTTCTTGCGGTTGGCCTTGGCCTCGTCGAGCAGCTCCGCCGGGATGTCGCTCTCGAGGTAGCTCTTGCCCTCGAACTCCTCGGGGAACTCGTACATCTTCATGCGCACGAGGTCGATCACGCCGCGGAAGTCCTTCTCCTGGCCGACCGGGATCTGGATCGGCACCGGGCGCGCCTCGAGGCGCTCGCGGATCGAGTCGACCGAGCCCCAGAAGTCGGCGCCGACGCGGTCCATCTTGTTGATGAAGCAGATGCGCGCGACGCCATAGCGGTTGGCCTGGCGCCAGACCGTCTCGGACTGCGCCTCGACGCCGCTGACCGCGTCGAACACGGCGATCGCGCCGTCGAGCACGCGCAGGCTGCGCTCGACCTCGGCGGTGAAGTCGACGTGGCCGGGCGTGTCGATGATGTTGACCGAGTGGCCGTTCCACTCGCAGGCCGTGGCGGCGGACTGGATGGTGATGCCGCGCTTGCGCTCCTCCTCCAGGAAGTCCATCGTCGCCTCGCCGTCGTGGACCTCGCCGGTGGTGTGGATCTTCCCGGTCAGGAACAGCACGCGCTCGGTGACCGTGGTCTTCCCGGCATCGATGTGGGCCATGATGCCGATGTTGCGGTGCGTCTCGAGGCCCTTCTTCTTCTTGTTCGGGCGCGGGGATTCGGTCTTGGTCAGGGTGGTCATGGCGGTCGGTCCGGGTTCGGACTCCCGGCCGCGCTGCAGCGCGGCGGAGTCGAGCGGCGGGCGCAGAGGCGTTCCGCAAGAATTGGAGGCCAAAGAGGTTAGCGAGAGGCCAGCGGGCGTCAAGGTACGGCTGCACCCGGCGCCCGCGATCGCGTCAGGATCGGCACGGTCCGCGGCCCGACTGGAAGGCCTTTCCCGCCCCGGTCGCGCGGCTGGGACGGGCGTGCGCGTCAGGACTTGCGGCGTGCGCGCGCCGCGCCGGGCCGGTTGCGGCCCAGGCGTTCGTGCGCGGACACGAACTCGTGGCTGCAGAAGGCGGCCATCAGGGACAGGTCGCCGGCCAGGACCAGCGCCCCCAAGAGCTCCGCCAGGTGGTTGGCCCGCCCCGGCCCGAAGCAGTCGAGGAGCTCCAGGCACTCGCGCGCGCTGCCCTGGTCGGTGCCGCCGCCGACCGAGCCGACCAGCAGCGAGGGCAGGCTGGCGCTGGCGTACAGGTCGCCCGCCGCGGTCCGGTCGAGGTCGAGGAAGCCGGTGGCGCTCTCGGTCACGTAGGCCGCGTCCTGGCCCAGCGCGATGAACGCCGCCGCCAGGCCGTTGGCGCTCTGCACCAGCCAGTTCTGCGTGCCGAGCTGCGCGAAGCCGACCGCGTAGGCGCGCTGGATGGCGATCAGCTCCTCGGGCGTCGTGCGCGCGACGGCGGCCAGCGCCGCGCGCGGAACGACCACGTCGCACACCACGCTGCGGCCGCGCCCGTGTTGCAGCGCGCGCGCGTTGGCGCGCTTCTCGACGTCCTGGCCGTGCACGAAGCGCCGCCGCGCGCGCGTGCAGCGTGCCAGGTGCGCGCTGCACAGCTCGGCCGCGCGCGCCGCCATGTTGATCCCGATCGCATCGCCGGTGGTGAAGGTCAGCTCGACGATCACGCGCCGGCCGACGACGCTGGCGGCGACCCCCGTCAGCCGGCCGTGGCGCGTGGTCGTGCGCACCAGGCGCGCCAACGCGGCCTGTTCGCGCCGCGTGCGTTCCGCGGCCGCGATCGCCGCGCGCGCGTCGTCGTACTCGAGGATCGGGTTCTGCGTCAGCCCCTCGCGCACCACGCGCGAGCGCGCTCCGCCGCCGGCGGCCAGGAGGCGCATGCCGCGCGTGTGCGAGGCCACCAGCGCACCCTCGGTGGTCGCCAGCGGCACGTAGACCGCGCGCCGGCCGAGCGTGGTGTCGACCTCGAGCGGCCCGGCCAGGCCCAGCGGCACCTGCGCGTGGCCGACCAGCCCCTCGACCTTCGAACGCGCGCTCGCCAGCGGCACGGGCTCGCCCGCGGCGTGGCGCGGCGCGGCACCGGTGACCGCGGCCCACTGCGCGCGCCGCCGCGCGACCGCCTGCGCCCCGTGGTCGTCCTCGGGATCGCGGTACAGGCTCGGGAGCGGTGCGGTGCGTCGGCGCGCGGGCATGGGCGGATCTCGTTCGGGGGCGCGGGCGGAGAGCCGCTCACTATGTCGCGCCGCGGTCGCTAGATTCCAGCGCCCGCCGCCCACTCGAGGACCGCCCATGCTGCTGACCGCCGCGCTGCTCCTGCTCCAGACCCCGCTGAACGTCGAGCTCGAGACGCTGGCCGACCGGCAGGTCGTGCAGCGCGACGCGCAGAACGGCGCCGACCTGCGCGTCGAGGGCACCTGCGCCGACGGGCTGCCGCAGCTGGGCGCGCGCGTGCTGCGCGGCCGTGAGCTCGTGGCTTGGAAGCTGCTCGAGGTGCGCGACCTCGAGGGCCCGCGCGCGCGCTTCCGCGCCAGTGTGCGCGTTCCGGCCGGCGGCTGGTACACGCTCGAGCTGGCCGCGGCCGAGGACCAGCCCGCGCTGTTCACGCTGCAGCGCTTCGGCGTGGGCGAGGTGTTCGTCATCGCGGGCCAGTCCAACTCCTCGAACTACGGCGAAGAGCGCCTGGCCGCGTCGTCCGACCGCGTCAGCGCCTTCGACGGCCAGCGCTGGAGCCTGGCGCAGGACCCCATGCCCGGCGTGCAGGACCAGTCGTCGGGCGGGAGCTGCTGGCCGGTCTTCGGCGGGCTGCTCGTGCAGGCGCTCGACCTGCCGGTGGGCATCGCCTCGGTCGGCTACGGCGGGACCTCGCTGCGGCACTGGCAGAAAGGCCACCAGTTCGGCCGGCGCGACGGCTCGGTGATCGTGCTCTACGACGGGTTGCAGCAGCGGCTCGCCAGCCTGGGTCGCGTGCGCGCGATCCTCTGGCACCAGGGCGAGTCGGACGCCGCGGGCGGGATGCAACAGGAGGAGTACGAGCGGCTGTTCACGGCGCTGCGCGACGACCTGAAGGCCGAACTCGACGCCGGACTGCCGGCCTGGTTCATGGCGCGCGTCAGCTTCGTGCCCGAACTCGCGCGCGAGAAGATGGATCCGATCCGCGCGGCGCAGGGCGCGCTGGCGCGCCGCGGCCTGGTGCTCGCCGGTCCCGACACCGACGACCTCCTGGGCGCCATGCGCCACTCGAAGGACCGCATCCACTTCTCGCGGCGCGGCCTCGAAGCCCACGGCGCGCGCTGGTTCGCGCTGGTGTTCGCCTGGCTCGACGCGGGCGGCAAGCCGCCGGGCTCGTGAGGCTCAGCTCGGCGTGCGCACGTAGCGCTCGAACCACTCGAGCATCTCCGCCACCACGTGCAGCACGCTCTGGCGCGCGCGGTAGCTGTGGCCCTCGTGCGGCAGCACGACGTGCCGCGCCAGGCCGCCCGTGCCCTTGATCGCCTGGAACAGTCGCTCGGACTGCAGCGGGTGCGTGCCCGGGTTGGCGTCCTCCGCGCCGTGGATCAAGAGCAGCGGCGTGCGGATCCGGTCGGCCTCGAGCAGCGGCGAGAGCGCCAGGTAGCTGGCGCGCGCTTCCCACAGCGTGCGCCGCTCGCTCTGGAAGCCGAAGGGCGTCAGCGTGCGGTTGTAGGCGCCGCTGCGGGCGATGCCGGCGCGGAACAGCGTGCTGTGCGCCAGCAGCACGGCGGTCATGAAGGCGCCGTAGCTGTGGCCGCCGATGCCGACGCGCTCGGGGTCGCACACGCCGCGCTCGGTCAGGTGTTCGATCGCGGCGCGCGCCGAGGCCACCGCCTGCTCGACGAAGCTGTCGTTCATCGACTCGGCCGGCCCGACGATCGGCATCGAGGCGCCGTCGAGCACGGCGTAGCCCTGCAGCGCGAAGCACAGCTGCGACGGCCCGCCGATGCGCGTGAAGGTGTGCGGCGTGTCGAGCACCTGCCCGGCGGTCTCGGGATCGACGTAGTCGCGCGGGTAGGCCCAGATCACCAGCGGCAGGCGCTCGCCCTGCCAGCCGGGCGGCAGGTGGAGCTGGCCCGAGAGCTCGACGCCGTCGGCACGCCGGTAGTGCACGAGCTCCTTGGTGATCGAGCGCAGCTCGGGGGTCGGGTCGGCGAAGCGGGTCACCGCGCTCCAGCCGGCACGGCCCAGGTTCCGCAGCCGCAGGTTCGGCGGCGAGTCCGGGCTCTCGTGGCGCGTCAGCAGCGCGACCACGCGGCCGTCCTCCTCGACCACCGCCTGGAACGACTCGAACTCGCCCGCGGCGCACTCGAAGAGCCGCGTGCGCTGCGCGCTGGCGAGTTCCTGGCGGTCGAGGAACGGCCGCGCGCCGCTGCGCGATTCGCCGTCGCTGGTGCGCAGCACGCAACCGTCCTCCTCGCGCACCACGCGACGACCGCCGGACAGCGCGCGCAGCAGGATCCCGCCCGGGTCACCGTAGCGGTCCTTGATCGAGCGGTCGTCGAGCAGCGCCAGCGGCGCCGCCTGCCCGCGCGCCCACAACCCCAGGCGCGTCCAGCGCCGGTCGCGGTCGTAGTCGCGCGCCAGGAAGCGCTCGCCGTCCTCGAACCAGTGCAGGGCGCTGGCGCGCTGCTCGACGCGCACCAGCTCGCGCGCCTCGTCGGGCCGGTCGAAGTCCTGCTCCATCCAGCGGTCGCGGTGCGGCACGCTGCGGCGCGGATCGCCGCCGTCGAGCGCCTCGACCCAGGTCAGGCGCGCCGCGCACAGCGGGTTCCAGCGCCAGGCGCGCGCACCCTGGCGCACGCCCTCGATCGGGATGTTCTCGGCCAGGGGGACCTCTGCGACCAGGCGTTCGCTGCCGTCGGCCAGGTCGAGCACGCTGGCGCGGTACGGGAAGCCGTGCACCGGGTGCAGGTACGACCAGGGCCGCTCGACGCGCGTCAACAGCACGTGGCGGCCGTCGGGCGCCGGATCGAGCGCGCTGTGGATCGCCGGCGCCGCGAGCGGTCGGAGCGAGCCGTCGGCCAGCGTGCACAGCACCAGCTCGGCCGTCGCGTAGTGCTCGAACAGCGCCTCGTCGTGCGGCGAGGCCAGCAGGTCCTGGTAGGTGCGCAACGGCGTCACCTCGCCGCGCGCGTCCTGCACAGCGGGCCCGGCGGGCACCAGCCCGGGAGCGGGCGGCGCGCCGCGCCCGGCCGGGACGCGCAGCGCGAGCAGGCGCTCGCCGTCGCCCAGCCACTCGAAGCCGTCGCCGAACAGCGCGTTGAGCCGCTCGACGCGCAGGGTGAACTGCAGGCTCGCCAGCTCGAGCGTCCAGAGCTCGGTACGGTCCGGCGCGGCCAGGGTGAAGGCCGCGCGGCGGCTGTCGCTCGCGAAGCGCACGCCGCTGATGCGCCGCTCCGGCGGCAGCGCGACGCGCCGTTCGCGCTGCCCGTCGCGCTCGCGCACCACGAGGCCGGTGCCGAAGGCGACCTGGTGGTGCGCATTGGTCGCGGGGTCGATGCGCAGGCCGGCGAGCTTGAGCTTGGCGCGCGCCACGTCGGCCAGGTCGGGCAGCGCCTCGTGCTCGAGGAACAACAAGGTGCGCGTGTCGGGCGAGAGCAGCACCCAGGGCGTCGGTGCGGCCTCGAGCACGGCGCGCACGGACGGGGGCGGGAGCTTCCAGGGGCTGCTCACCACCCGATTCTGCGCTGGACGCGGGCGCGGATGAAGGGGCCTGCGCGGCGAATCAGCCGCGGCGCACGTACCAGGCCGGGCGCATCGAGTCGCGCCAGGCGCGCAACTGTGCCGCGTCGCGGGCCGCGAGCCCGGCGGCGTCGACGCCGCGCGGCAGCGGGAACTCGCGCCGCAGCCGCTCGAGCACCAGGTCGCGCAGCCAGCCCTCGACGCGCTCGTCGGCGAAGACGTGCCACAGGGTCAGCGTGTCCTCGCTGCTGCACTCGGCCAGCAGCTCCGCGACCATCGTCGCGGGCTCGACCTTGCCCGTCAGCTCCTTCTCGCCGCGCGCCACGGCCAGGAAGTCGTCCAGCGGGCCACCTTTGCGTTCGAACTCGGGCCAGCTCGGGCCGCTGCGCGGATCGGAGCGGCACACGGCGTTCGCGGGCACGTAGACCTCGCGGCCGTCGAAGGCGAACTCGATCTGGCCCTCGGTCACGCGCACGCGCGCCGCCCCGGACTCGTCGACCTCCAGGACGTAGGCGCAACCCAGGTCGACCGCGCGCCCGGCCGGCGTGCCGATCTGGAACACGCGCGGGAGGGCCGCGATGCGCGCCTCGACGCGGCCGCGCTCGAGGTACAAGCGGTGCTCTTCGGCGCCGATGGCCTCGACGCGCAGCCGCGAGCCGCCGGCCACCGACAGGTCGCCGAGCGTGCCGATGCGCAGGTTCGCGCTCGCGCCGGGCGCGAGCTCGAGCTCTTCTCCGACCGCGATCGAGCGCCGCTCCGGCAGGCCCTCGATGCGGTAGGCGGCCGGTTCCCCGGCGCGCGCCAGCCACACGGCGGCCAGCACCAGGGCCGCCGCCAGTCCGCCCGCCACCAGCCAGGGCCGCAGCGCGCGCGGCGTGCGCTGCCAGCGCGGCGCGCCGGCGTCGGGCGTGTAGCGGTAGCGCGCCAGCGCGCGCTCCAGGCGCTCGACCTCGGGGTCGGGGGGCGAGCTCGGGTCCCACAGGTAGTCGTCGCTCATGATGTGCGCCTCCCTTCACGTTGCTCGAGCCGCTCGCGCAGCAGACGGAAGCCGCGGTGCAGGTTGACCCGCACCGATCCGTGGGTCAGGCCGGTGCGCGCGGCGATCTCGGGGCCCGAGAGACCTTCGACCAGGCGCAGGGCCAGCGTCTCGCGGTAGCTTTCGGGCAGCGCCTGCACCGCGGCCAGGATGGCGGCCGCGGCGGGGTCGTCGTCGCCATCCGTGTCATCCGGGGCGCGCGGCGAAGGCATCGGCGCGCGCTCGAGCTCCGCTTCGTGCTGCACCTCGGGCCGGCGCCGCTTGAGATGGTCGCGGGCGCGGTTGCGCGCGATCGCGATCAGCCACGGGCCGAGGCGCTCGGGCTCGTCGAGCGCGCCGATCGCGCGCAGCGCGAGCACGAAGACGTCCTGAACCAGGTCGGGCACCTCGCGCCAGGGGGCGTGCGCCACCAGCACGCCGTGCACGACCGGCGCGTAGCGCAGGTAGACCTCCGAGAAAGCCGCGCGGTCGCCGCCCCGGGCGCGGCGCGCGAGCTCGGCGTCCCCCGACGGATTCGCTTCAGCTCCCGCGGCCCTTCCGGAGCCTGGTTCCGAATTGGGCGATCCTGTTATGCCGACCTGGGCCGTCATTGTTCGAGCGCTCTGGACGAGGGCGGACGGTCGATGTTAGCCGCGCAGCCTCGCGCACGCTTGCGGACGAGTCGATCCGCAGGACCTGCGACGCGGTCGAGCTTCGGATCGCGCACTCGGCGATGCAATGCGATGTTGTAGATCTCTGCAAAATTGCATTGTGAAACGTGCGGAGAGCGATCAATGCGTATTCGCATAACTCACCCAATTTTCAGCCGTGAACGCTTGCTAACTGCACCGCGGTCCCTACCCTCGGCCTTGGCGACACGCTTCTCTGCGTCCGCGACGCTTCACGGCGGCGACCGCAGGAGCCGTGCTCGATTGTCACCACTTCGATCACCGCCCCTGTGGCGGTCCCCGCCAACCCCAACCTGAACATCACCATGATCCCTCGCATCAGTGCCCTCACGGCCTATGCCGGTCTGGCCTTCCTGGGCTCGATCGCGCACGCCGGCCTCACCAACCCCGGCTCTCTGGTCATCTACCCCGTCTACGACAACCGCCTCCACGAGGGCGGTACGCGCAACGTGACGCTGTTCACGATCACCAACACGCACCCCAGCGAGACTGTGCGCGTGCACTTCAAGTACGTGGACGGCGAGACCTGCCTGATCACGAACAAGTTCCGCACGCTGACGCCGAACGACACGTTCTCGGCGATCACGTCCTTCGACAACCCGAACAGCAACCAGGGTTACTGCTTCGTCTACGCCGTCAACAGCGGCACCACGCCGATCAACTTCAACTACCTGACGGCCAGCCAGGTCGACCTGCGTGGTGAAGCCGAAGACGTGGACGACGCGAACTTCGAGTTCGAGCCCTTCGTGTTCCGCACCCCGACCCGCCGCGTCCCGCACGGCCAGTCGACCGACCTCGACTGCGACGGTCTGCGCGACTTCAACGGCGAGGAGTACGAGAAGCTCCCCGAGCTGCTGCACTTCCCGCGCTTCTTCGGCCAGGCCGAGTCGCAGGGCGAGACGGTCCCGCGCTTCAAGTCGGACCTGGTGCTGATCAACATGACCGGCGGCCGGGCCTTCACCGCCACGGTCGACTTCGCCGTCTACAACGACAACGAAGAGCCGCTGTCGGCCCAGTACTCCTTCGACTGCTGGAGCCGCGTGCCGCTGTCCGGCCCGTACGGGATCAACGACATCTTCACCAACGACTTCCTGCTCAACTCGACCTCGCACAACGTCAACGAGGTCTTCGGTGCGCAGGCCTCGTTCCCCGAGACCGGCTGGTTCACCGTCGACGGCGCCGTCGCCAGCTCGAACATCGACATCCTCAACCCGGCGATCCTCGGTGTCCTGATCGAGAACGACCGCGGTCAGAACCGCTGCGGCGGCGTCGTGACGCCCTTCGGCAGCTTCGAGACGCAAGACAACGGCGACCTGCTGCCGATCGCCCTCGGCGGCGACACGGACAACATCGCCTGCCCGTGATGCGTTCCTGATCCAGGCGCCGCCACCACGCGAGGCGGCGCCGACCGGATCGAACCGAGCACCCTCGCCACATGGCGGGGGTGCTCGTGTTTCAGGCCCAGAGCACCAGGTCGTCGAGCGTGCGGTCGAGGCGCGCGTGCGCCCGCGGACGCACGCGGATGCCGTAGGCGAAGGAGCCCGGGCGGGTCATGCGCTGCGAGCCCTCGAAGGTCTGCACGCCGTCCTTGGGCGGACCGCTGGGTGCCAGCGTGGTCGAGCTGCGGTGGTGCAGGTCGTTGTCGCCGTTGGTGTGGCCGAGCACCAGGTCGACCACCAGGTCGGCGGCCGCCAGCGGTCCGAGGCGCACGTCGACGCGCAGGTCGATCGGATCGCCGACGCGGATCTGGCTCAGGTCCGCGATCTGGGCCGCGACCACCGCCACCTCGGCGAAGCCCTTGCGCAGGCGCGCCTGGCGCGCCGCCAGCTCGCGCACGGTCGTGTAGCCGCGCGCCGAGAGCTCGAACCACGACCGCGCCAGCGGCGCGTAGGCCTCGTCGCGGTACTGCGCCACCATGCGGTCGGTGTTGAACATCGCGGGGATGGTGGTCAGGTCGTGGCGCACGCGCTCGAGCCACTCGTCCGCCAGCCCCTCGGGCCCGCGGCGGAAGTAGAGCGGCACGACCTCCTCCTCGAGCAGGTGGTAGAGGTTTTCGCCGTCGAGCTCGTCCTGGAGCTCCTGGTTGGCGTAGACGTTGCCGCCGCCGATGGCCCAGCCGTTCTTGCCGTCACAGGCCTCGATCCACCAGCCGTCGAGGATCGACAGGTTGAGCCCGCCGTTGGCCGCGACCTTCATGCCCGAGGTACCGCTGGCCTCCAGCGGGCGGATCGGGTTGTTGATCCACACGTCGACGCCCTGCACCAGCGCGCGCCCCAGGTCGATGTCGTAGTCCTCGACGAAGAAGACCTTGCCGATCAGCGCCTCCGAGCGCGTGGCCGCCACGACCTGCTTGAGGATGTCCTGGCCGTGCGTGTCGTTGGGGTGCGCCTTGCCGGCGAACACGAGGCGCACCGGACGCTTCTCGTCCGACACCAGCGCCGTGATGCGCTCCAGGTCGCGCAGCAACAGCTGCGCGCGCTTGTAGGGCGCGAAGCGGCGCGCGAAGCCCAGCCACAGCGCGTCGGGATCGAGGCCGTCGAGCATGCGGTGCAGGACCCCCGGGCTGTCGTGGCGCTCGAGGAACGAGGCCTCGAGACGCGTGCGCACGACCTCCAGCATGCGGCGCTTGCCCGCGGCCTTGATGGCCCACAGCTGCGCGGCGGGCACGTCGGCCGCGCGCGCGAAGTCGGCGGGCGACACGGTGCGGTCGCGCACGCCCAGCGCGCGCGTCAGCTCGGGATCGGTCCACGTCGGCAGGTGCACGCCGTTGGTCACCGCCGTGACCGGCACCTCGCCCTCGACCAGCCGCGGCCAGAAGGGATGCAGCAGGCGCTGCGTGACGCGCCCGTGCAGCTGGCTGACGCCGTTGACGAAGCTCGAGAAGTTGAGCGCCAGGTACGTCATGTTGAAGTTGGCGCGGTCGTCCTCGGCCTGGCCCAGCGCGAAGAAGCGCTCCCAGGGCACGCCGGTCCAGCTCGGCGCGTCGGAGAAGTAGCGCCGCATCAGGTCCTCGGAGAAGCGGTCGTGGCCCGCGGGCACCGGGGTGTGCGTGGTGAAGACCGTCGTGGCGCGCACGAACTCGCGCGCCTCCTCGAAGGTCAGGCCGAACTCGCGGACCAGGCGGCTGACGCGTTCGAGCACCAGGAAGGCGGCGTGGCCTTCGTTGACGTGGAACACGGCGGGCCAGATGCCCAGGCGCGCCAGCAGGCGCTTGCCGCCGCGGCCGAGCACGATCTCCTGGCGCAGACGCACCTCGTGGTCGCCGCCGTAGAGCTGGCGCGTGATGTCGCGGTCCTCGGGCCGGTTGGCCTCGACGTTGGAGTCCAAGAGGTACAGGTCGACGCGGCCGACCTGCACGCGCCAGGCGCGCAGCACGAGTTCGGAACTCGGCAGCTGCAGTTGGATCTCCAGCGGCCGGCCGCGCTCGTCGAGCACCAGCTCCAGCGGCAGGTTGCGCGGATCGTTCTCGGCCTCGGAGTGGATCTGCTCGCCGGCGGCGGTCGTGCGCTGGCGCACGTAGCCCATGCGGTAGAACAGCCCGATCGCGACCAGCGGCAGGCCGATGTCGCTGGCCGACTTGAGGTGGTCGCCGGCCAGGATGCCCAGGCCGCCGCTGTAGACGCGCAGCGATTCGTGCAGGCCGAACTCGGCGCAGAAGTAGGCCACGGGGTGCTCGCGCGTCAGCGCCGCCCCGCCGCCCAGGTCGAAGGGTTTGTGCTGGCCGGCCATGTAGGCGTCGAAGCGCCCCAGCACGCGCGTCAGGCGCGCCACGTAGGCCGGATCGGCGGCGCGCGCCGCCAGGTCCTCCGGGAACACGTCGCGCAGGTAGCTCGTGACGTTGTGATGGTGCACGTCCCACTTGGGCGGGAAGACCTCGCGGAACAGCTCGACCGCCTCGGCGTCCCAGCTCCACCACAGGTTGCGCGAGAGGCGCTCGAGACCCTGCAGCGCGGGCGGCATGGTGGCCTTGACCTCGAAGCGCACCAGGTGCGGCCGCTGCGTGGTGCCGGCCGGCGCCGCGGGCACGACCACGCGCGGCCGCAGCGTGCTGCGCTGCTTCAAGCGCGGCGTGGCGGCCGCCAGGGCGCGCGCGAAGGCCGCGCGGTAGCGCTCGATCAGGTCGGTCCAGGCGGTCTTCTGCGCCGTGCGGCGGCAGGCGGCCTGCACGTCCGCGCGGTCGCGCTCCTCCGCCAGCACCACTTCCAGCAGCGCCGCCAGCGAGCGCGCGGACGTGGCGTCGTCGATGCCGACGCGCGGCTGCACGTGCACGCCGTGCTCCCACTTCAAGCCGGCTTCGAGCGCCCAGCGTCCGAAGCCCGCCCAGTCGGTGGTGATCGTCGGCACGCCGACCGCCAGGCTCTCCTGCGGCGTGTAGCCCCACGGTTCGTAGAACGAGGGGAAACACGAGAGATCCATGGCGCGCAGCACGGCCTCGTAGGGCAGGTCGAACAAGCCGTCGCCGGTGCCGAGGTAGATCGGGATCTGGACCACCTTGACGCGCGAGCCGCGCGCGTTGACCAGGCCGAGCTGCTTGCAGCGCTCCTGGATCGGATCGCGGCCGGCGTCGAACAGGTTGTGCGTCGAACAGCCGCTCTCGCCGCCCAGCGGCGTGTCGAAGGACTCGAAGGCCTGCTTCTGGCGCTCGATCACCTCGCGGCGCAGGCCCGAGTTGCCGGCCGGCACGGCCGCCACCAGCACCACGCGCCGACCGGGCGTGCCCTGGAGCTGCGCCAGCGCGTCGAGCAGGAGGTCGATGCCCTTGTTGTGGAACTCGTAGCGGCCCGAGATGCACAAGAGGCGCGCGTCGGACACGTCCTCGCCGACCATGCGGCGCGTCAGGTCGCGCAGGCGCGCCTCGACCGCTTCGCGCGGCGTGCTGCCGGCCAGCTCGTCGATCACGTCCAGGTCGATGCCGTTGGGCAACAGCGGCTCGGCGGCGCGGCCGAAGAACAGCCGCGCCTCGTCGGCGGTCACCTGGCTGACGGTGGTGAACACGTCGGCGTCGCGCGCGCAGGCGGCCTCGATCGAGTGCTTCGAGCGCACGTTCTGCGCCTCCGCCGCCTGGTCGGGCGTGCGCCCCGCCAGCCCCTGTTCGGGCGGCGTGTTCGCGGAGGCGAAGGAGCGCCCCAGCACCGTGGCGTGCGTGGTGAACACCGTGCCGACCTCCGGCACGCGGTCGTGCAGGTAGAGCATGCCGGAGCCGACCATCCACTCGTGGAACTGGGCCACGGCGGGACGGCGCGCGCCGGCGTCGCGCTCCTGCCACCACTGCTCGATCACCATGCCGGCCGCGTGGCCGAACATCACCGGCTCGAGGTAGTCCCAGCTGCCGAAGAGGGAGTCGACCTTCGACTTCTCCCACAGCCTGGCCAGGATCTCGTCCTTCTTGGCGAACAGGCCCGAGAACTCGACCAGGATCGTGCGCGGGCGACCGGGGATGTTCCAGCGCCCGACGCGCACCGGCACGCCCAGCGCGCGGCAGCGTTCGCCGAAGGACTCGAAGCCGCCTTCCTCCTCGAACTGCGCGGGCGGGTTGGCGCCGGCCAGCAGCCAGGGCCCGATCGCCACGTAGTCGTCGCCGTGCTCGGCGACCAGCGTCTTGGCCTTGGTCGAGACGACGGTGTGGATGCCGCCGACCTTGTTGCAGACTTCCCAACTGACCTCGAACAGCGTGTAGGGCTGGCTCACGTGCTTCTCACCTCTTCTGGAGCACGTCGGCGGTCGTGCGCTGCTCGGCGGTCTTGGGCGCCACGTCCGCGGCCGCGATGCGGCGCGTCAGGTCGTCGACCACGTTCATGAAGGCGATGAACGCGTCGTGCGGGCTGGCGTAGGGGCTGAAGTACTTGTGGACGTCGCCATCGGAGAACCACTTGGTGCACATGTAGTAGAGGTGGTCGGAGGTCGTCAGCCGCTCCCAGTCGCGGCGCAGCGCCAGCTGGGACTGTGGGTCGAGTTTTCGGACGGAAGGCGCCAGCGAGTAAAGCGCCTCGTTGGCCGAGCGCTGCATCGGATTGCCCAGCCAGGCGGTCAGGTCGCGCTCGGCGTCGGCCCACGAGACCGGATGCGGGATGGCGAGGCCGGCCACGGGCGCGTTGGCGCGCGCCACCTCGATCGGCGTGCGGAAGCGGAAGCGCTTCTCGGCCAGCACGGCGGCCGGCAGGTGCGCCATGAACTCGAAGATGCCGGTTTCCTTCCACTGGTGCTCGCCGAAGGTCTCGTAGTCCATGAACAGGCCGACGAAGACGTCCTCCTCGGGCAGCTCGTGCAGCCAGGCGGCGAAGGTGCTCGCGTAGAGCGGCCACTGGTCCCAGGTCTTGTTGCTGAAGCGGAAGGCGATGTCGTCGCTGAACTCGTAGGAGCGCAGCAGGAGGCGCAGCGCGTCGCAGCCCTCGGGCTTGTAGACGCGGTGCGGGCTGCGCCAGCCGAGCAGGTGGTCGGCGCCCTCGCCGAGCAAGGCCTCGAAGCCCAGGCTCTCGGCCGCGCGCGCGATGCGCGCGTCGATCACCAGCTCCGTGTTGCGGAAGGTGCACGGGCGCGTGCCGAACAACCGCTCGATGCGCTGCGCGTGGCTCTGCACCTGTTCCTTGAAGACGTCCAGGTCGAGCATGCCCGACAGCGAGTGGCTGGTGGTCTCGGCCAGGAACTCGACGCAGCCCGTGGCGGCCAGCGCCTGGAAGCTGGCCAGCGTCTCGGGCGACCAGCTCTCGAACTGGTCGAGCGCCGTGCCGGAGATCGAGTAGGCGATGCGGAACTCGCCGGCGTGCTGCTCGATCAGCTGCAGCATCTGCGCGTTCATCGGCAGGTAGCACTTCTCGGCCACGCGCTTGACGATGCGGCGGTTCTCGGCGTCGTCGAAGTACTCGTGGTTGGCGCCGATGTCGAAGAAGGTGTAGCGCCGCAGCCGGAAGGGCTGGTGCACCTGGAAGTAGAAGACCACGTCGGTCATGGCGCGAGCTCGCGGTAGACGTCGCGCACCTTGCCGGCCGGCGTCTCCCAGCGGATGCGGCGCACCTCTTCCCAGCCCTCGGCGCTGAGCTGCTCGTGCAGCGCGGGGTACTTGAGCAGCGCCACGATCTTGTTGGCCAGGTCCTGCACGTCCCAGAAGTCGACCTTGAGCGCGTTGCGCAGCACCTCGGAGACGCCGCTCTGCTTGGAGACGATCACCGGCACGTCGAGCGCCATGGCCTCCAGCGGCGAGATGCCGAAGGGCTCGCTGACCGAGGGCATCACGTAGATGTCGGCCAGCGCGTACATGCGCTCGACCTCGGCGCCCTTGAGGAAGCCGGTGAAGTGCACGTGGCGCGCCAGGCCCAATTGCGCGGCGCGCTCGACCATGGCCGGCAGCATGTCGCCCGAGCCGCTCATCACGAACTTGACGCGCGGCAGCGCCTCGATCACGCGCGCCGCGGCCTCCAGGAAGTAGTCGGGGCCCTTCTGGTAGGTGATGCGGCCCAGGAACAGCACGATCGGCTCGTCGATGCGCTGCTCCTCGTGCAGTTTCTCGACCTGCTCCTTGTGCGTCACGGCGTTGTGCACCACGCGCACCTTGGCCTCGTCGACCTGGTAGCGCTTGTGCAGCACGCCGGCGGTGTAGTGGCTGACGCACACCACGCGGTCGGCGCCGTCGAGCCCGGTCTGCTCGATGTCGCGCACCACCGGGTTGACCTGCTCGCCGCTGCGGTCGTACTCGCAGGCGTGCACGTGCAGCACCAGCGGCTTCTTCGAGACGTTCTTGGCCGCCAGCGCGGCCGGCACCGTCATCCAGTCGTGGGCGTGGATCACGTCGAACTGCTGCGTGCGCGCGATCTCGGCCACCACCAGGGCGTAGCGCGCGACCTCGGCGTGCAGGTCGGGCCCGTAGGCGCCCGAGAACTCGAGCGGCGGCCGGACCACCACGCGCTCGTGCTCCTCCTCGTGGTCCTCGAGGGTCGTGCGCGAGGTCACCAGCGTGCGCCGCAGCTCCCCCACGCGCTCGCGCGCCTCGCGCGTCACGGCGGCGGGTTCGAGCACGGTCTCGACGACCTCGTAGACCAGCGAGGGCGCGCGCGGCTCCCCGGCCAGGCGTGCCACGCGGCCGACGCGCGCCAGGCGCTCGCGGTAGCCGGTTTCGGTCTGGTAGGGCGAGAGCAGGCTGTCGACCTCGATGATCTCGAGCACGCGCGCCAGGGCCGGGTCGAGCGCCCCGACCTGCGGGTCGAGCGGATCGGCCGCCGGCCGCTCCCCCGTGCTCTCCAGCACCACGCGCCGCGTGCGCGTCACGGGCCGCGAGGTGCGCTCCTCGTGCACGCGCGTGGCGTACACCGGCTCGCGGAGCTCGACCGTCTCCTCGACCGTCTTGGGGCGCTGGACGCGGCGCTTCTCGCGCACGCGCTCCTCGATCGGGACCTGGTTGGCGCCCAGCACCTGCACGAAGCGCGCGTCCTCGTCGCCGCGCGCCTTGGGCACCACGAACAGCACCTCGACGCCGTGGTGCTGCAGGCCGCGGGTCAGGCCGAAACAGGCCGTGCCCAGCCCGCCCGAGATGTGCGGCGGGAATTCCCAGCCGAGCATCAGCACCTTCACGCCGGCCACCCTTCGACCAGCTGGTGTGCGCGCAGCAGCTCGGCCGTGTTCCAGGCCTGCGCGATCGTGCCGCCCGGCCGGTGCGGCGCGTCGCCGCCCATCACCTCGGAGACGTGCAGCAGGCCCGGACCGTCGAGCTGCGCCGCGAAGCCCGCCAGCACCTCGCGCAGGAAGCGCTTGGGCTCCTCGCCGCCGCCGTGCGCGCGCAACCAGGCTTCGACGAAGAAGCCCGTCAGCCAGGGCCAGACCGTGCCCTGGTGGTAGGCCAGGTCGCGCTCTTCGGTGTGGCCGCCGTAGCGGCCGTGGTAGTCGGGGTGGCGCGGATCGAGCGTGCGCAGGCCGGCGGGCGTCAGGAGCTGGGCGCGCGCGCACTGCACCACGTCGGTGCGCATGCCGCGCGTCAGCGGCGAGAGCTCGAGCGCGGCCGCGATCACCATGTTGGGCCGGATGGCGGTGTCGGCGACGCCGTCCTTCCACACGTCGGCCAGGTAGCCCTCGCGCGCGAGCCAGAAGCGCTCCAGGAAGGCCTGGCCGGCGCGCTCGCGCAGCCCGCGCCACTCGCGTCCGAGTTCGGCGCGCCCGATGCGGCCCTCGAGCTCCTCGAGGTGCGCCAGGAGGGCGTACCACAAGGCGTTGATCTCGACCGCGCAGCCGTCGCGCGGCGTCACCGGCCCCGCGGCCGTGCGCGCGTCCATCCAGGTCGCGTTGAGCGTCGGCGAACCGGAGCGCAAGAGGCCGCTCTTGTCGCTCGCCAGCCCGAGTCCCGTGCCGCGCGCGTAGTGGCGCGCGATCTCGCGCAGGCCGGCCAGGAACCGGCGCGCCACGACGTCGCGGTCCGGCGCGGCCTGCTCGAGCAGCCGCACCGCGCGCGCGAACCACAGGCTCGCGTCGGCCGAGCCGTAGTCGCTGTCGGCCTTGCCCGTGCCGAAGATGTTGGGCACCAGGCCGTCCTTGAGGAACGCCAGCTGGCCCTCGAGGGCCGCGCTGCACTCCTCGACGCGCCCGCGCGCCAGGAGCAGCCCCGGCAGGCTGATGCACGAGTCGCGCCCCCACTCGCCGAACCAGGGGTAGCCCGCGACGACGCCCAGCCGGCCCTGTGGCGTGCGGTACAGGAAATCGTCGGCGCCCCAGGCCAGGCGCGAGCGCAGGTCGGGGCCGACGGCCGCGGCGCGCGCGACCTCGCGCGCGTGCTCGCGCTGCCACAGCGCCGCGGGGTCCGCGATCGCCGGGCCGAGCGTCGCCGCCACGAAGACGTCGCGGCCGGACTCGAGCGCCACGTGGAAGACGCCGGGCGTGAAGTTGTCCTCGATGCCGGCGTAGCCGCGCGCGATGTCGGTCGGGTACTCGATGTTCTTGTACCAGAGCGGGTCGACCTCGAAATGCGAGGGCTCGCTGGTGCTGATCGCGATCGAGGGCAGGCTGGCGTACGGCCGCACGACGATGCCCTGCGCCAGGCGCTCGACGCGCTTGTCGAGGTCGTAGTTCTCGAAGGTCAGCTGGTCCGCCTCGCGGAAGGGCAGCAAGGGCCGCAGGCGCATCTCGACCGCGTGCTGCTGGCCGGTGACGCGGTAGCGCACGAGCACCGCCGGCACCTCGCGGCACACCAGCACCTCGCGCTCGAGCGTGGCGTGGCCGAAGCGGTAGAGCCAGCGCGGCAGGGGCGCCAGCTCGAAGCGCTCGAGCCCCTGGTGCCCGAGCGGCCCGTAGGTGCCCGGATAGCGGCCGAGCGAGATCGAGACCGACTTCCCGCCGCCGTGGAACCACTCCTCGAAGCGCGCCAGGAAGACGTGGCGCTTGACCGAGCCGGCCGGAGGCGTCACCAAGAGGCCGTGGTAGCGGCGCGCCGGGCACATCAGCACGGTCGACGAGGCGTAGCCGCCGCGGCCGTCGGCCAGCAGCCATTCGCGCGACATCGAGCGCTCGAGCTGCAAGAGGCTCTCGCGCTCCAGGGACAACAGGGCGGTCGGGGGCGGCACGGCGATCCCCACCGCTCGGCAGCTTGGGAGGGGCGTCAGAGTGTACGCGCCGCGGCGGCCGGGGCGAATGCCTCTTCGTGCCGAGCGGGCTCGGCGACGTGCAACGCCGCGGCCAGCTGCGTGCGCGCGCGCCGCAACCGCGAGCGCACCGTGCCGAGCGGCAGCGCGAGGCGCGCGGCGATCTCGGCGTACTCGAGTCCTTCGCGCTGGCGCAGCAGGAACACGCTGCGCAGGCCGGGCGCGAGGGCGGCCAGGGCCGCGTCGAGCTCGAGCAGGGCCTCGGCCTGTTCGACGCGCGCGGACGGATCGCACAGCGGACAGGGCGCGTCGGGGTCGATGCCGGCCGCGCGCTCGTGGCGGTGTCGGCGCCGGCGCGCGCGCGCGACGTGCAGGCTCTTGTGCACCACGGTGCGCACCAGCCAGCCGCGCAGGTCGTAGGGCGCGGCGGGCTCGCGCCACAGGCAGACGAGCGTCTCCTGCACCGCGTCCCAGGCGAGATCGTCGCTGTGGACGATGCCGCGCGCGCTGGCGTGCAGCGCCGGCAGATGCGGGCGGACGAGGGTTGCGAAATCGGACGGAACGGGGGCGCACAGGGCGTACCCCTCGGGGATCGAAGTCATGGCGTGCTCTCGCTCTGAGGTCCGAGGGCGACGGGACGAGCGCCCCGTCGATCGACGCGCAGCCTGGGGGCCGCGCCGGGACGGGCCGTGACCCGTCCGACCCGCGTGGGGTCTCAGAGCGCCGCGGGCGGAGAGTGCTTGGGCGCGAGCAGGTAGCGCGCGGGATCGCCGTCGAGGCGCGCGGCGTGCGCGCGCGCGGCGGGAGCACGACTCGCCAGCGGCCGCGGCGCGAGCTGCGCCGGCGCGGGCCGCGCATGCGGCACGAGCATGTCGAGCAGCTCGCAGGCGGCGTGCTGCGCCGCGGGCCCTGCGCCGACGCGCAGCTCGGGACCGTCCTGCTCGTGCGCTCCGCCGCAGTCCGCCGGCGCGGCGGCGTGGGCCGGCCCGTGCTCGACGACGCCGTGCGCGGCGCACAGCTGGTGCGGTTCGAGCAGGTGGTGCAGCCCGACCGCGAGGTTCGCCAGCACGAAGAGCTGGAGCACCAGGGCGCGCAGCCAGGGACGCGAGCTCAGCGGGGTACGGGAGGGCGCGGACACGATCGGACTCCGGCGCGATTGGACGCCGCGCGTGGCGCCGCTGTCAACGCGCGGTCCCGGGGGCTACCTGGGCGCCCGGGCCCTCCGGGGCCGATCGAGGCCCTTTCGGACCCAACATGTGCGGCGCCGGCGGCGTAGGCTCGGGTGGACCGGGCAGCCAACCCCCTCGAGGATCCTCCCATGACAGTCAGTTCCGCAGGTCTCGGTCTCGCCAAGGTCGGCGCGGTGGTGTTCGCGGTCGCCGTCGGCGGCTTCTACGTCGTGCGCGCGCAGCGCGAAGCCAACCCCGAGCCGCCGGCGCCCGTGGGGCCGGTCGAGCCGGGGGAGCCGGTGGTCCCGGTCGTCCAGGGCACACCCGCCGCGCCGGCGACGCCCGTCGCCGCGGAGTCGGCGCAGAGCGCCGAGGCCGCGGAGGTCTTCCTCTACTCGTCGAAGGCCCTGGTGATCGATCCGCCGGCGCTCGAGCCCGCGACGACGGCCTCCGATCCCGGATACCTCTTCGGTTCGAAGTCCGGCGTGTTCGTCCCGCCGGCCCCGACGCCCCAACCCGGTCCGCAGATCTACATGGGCTCGTCCAAGAGCCTGGCGCCGGGCAGCACGATCCTCGCGCCGCCCAAGCCGCCGGCCGCGACCAGCCCCAAGCCGCCGCAGTCTCCCTGAGCCGGCCATGGACGTCGTGCTCGGAACCGCCACGTCCTTCGCGCTGTTGCTGGCCGTGTTCCTGCCGCTCGAGCGGCTCTTTCCGGCGCAGCGCCAGCGCATCTTCCGCGAGCGCTGGGGCACGGACCTGTTGTTCTTCCTCGGCCAGTACTTGTTGTGGACGGCGCCGGTCGTCGCCGCGCTGGTGTGGGTGCACCGCCGCGTCGACCAGCTGCCGCTCGCCGGGTTGCGCGAGACCGTCGCGGCGCTGCCGTTCTGGGCGCAGTGCGTGCTGGCGATCCTGCTCAGCGACGTCGCGATCTACTGGGTGCACCGCTGGTCGCACGCCAGCCCGTTCCTGTGGCGCTTCCACCGCGTGCACCACACGGCGGAGCGGCTCGACTGGCTGGCGGCGCACCGCGAGCACCCCTTCGACAACCTGCTGACGCGCCTGACCGAGAACCTGCCGCTGATCCTGCTCGGCTTCCCGCTGCCCGCGCTGGCGGGTTTCGCGGTGTTCCGCGGCCTGTGGGCGCTGTACATCCACTCGAACTGCGCGCTGACGCCCGGCCCGCTGCGCTACGTGCTCGGCGCGTCGCGCCTGCACCACTGGCACCACGCCGTCGAAGGCGGTGGACGCGTCAACTTCGCCAACCTGAGCCCGTTGATGGACCTCGCCTTCGGCACCTACCACGACCCGGGCCGTTTCCCCGAGCGCTACGGCCTCGGCGCGCCGGTCGAACACTCGTACCCCGTGCAACTCGCCGCACCGCTGGTCCCCGACGGCTGGAGCGCGCGCTGGCGCCGCGTCGAGCAGCCCGCGCCGGTCTCCGAGCCGGCCTGAGGCGCTGGACGCGCGCGCTCAGCGCGGCAGGGCGGGTTCGATGGGCTCGGCCTGCTCGGCGGCGTCGTGCGCGGCTTCCCAGCACGTGCGCAAGAGCGCCTCGAAGGCCTCGTCACGGCGCTGCGTCGTGTCGAGCGGGAAGCTGAAGTCGCGCTCCTCGTCCTCGAGGTAGACGTGGATCACGGAGTCCTCGCCGAGCTCGTCGCGGTCCTCGAACTCCAGCTCCATGATCTCCTCCAGCCGCACGTCGACGCGCTGGGACTCCCCCGCACCACCGTCCTCGTTCAGGTAGACCAGCCGTTGCGCGGTGAAGAACGCGCACTCCTCGCGGATGTGGTACAGCCCGCTCGAATAGAAATAGAGCACCTCCTCGCCCTCGGCGAGCAGGCCCTCCGCGACCAGCCAGGTGCGCCACTTCGCCGCGAGCTCCTGGCCCGGCACCGCCGCGGGACCGGGGACGTCCGCCAGGCCGACGCTGACCGTGAAAGCGACGAAGGCGCCGACGACCGACAGCAGCAACAGTCCGCAGCCGCCGAGCACCCACCACAGCGCCTGGGGCACGGCCGGCGAGCGCGGCGCGCTCGGTTGCAACCAGGGATCGTCGCGCGGCGCCGTCACGCTCATGGCTTGGTCGGCAGCGCGCTGCGCCCGGTCTCGCGCACGCTCCAGGCCTGGTCCGCGCCCTGCACCAGCTCGAAGGCCACGCTCTGGCGCGCCGTGAAGAGCCGCACGCTGAAGCTGCGCGCACCCGTGCGCAGGATGCCCGGTGCCGCCGGCAGGGGCGCGCCGTCGACGCGCTCGGCGTGGTCCTCGGGCACCGGCAGTTGCCAGAAGACGCGCGCCGCGTCGTCGAGCAGCACGTAGCTGGCGTGGAACAGGCCCGCGCGGCCGGCCGGCTTCCAGGCCTGCACCAGCGTGAAGGGCGTCCCGGGCACCAGTTCGACCGCGGTGCTGCAGCTGCCGAAGCACAGCGCACCGTCGCTCTGGATCGCCGGCATCCAGCGGCTCGGCGCGCCGCTGCGCGCGTCCCACACGCGCCACTCCTCGCGCTTCAGGTCGACGCGCCACAGGCGCGCCACCACGCGCTCGTGCGCGCCGTCGAGCAGGATCCCGAGCGGCGGTTGCACGCAACCCGCTCCGTCGCGGCCCAGCGCGACCTCGGTGACGCGTTCCTCGTGCACGACGCGGCCGTCCGCGCCGAGCAGGAACAGGTGGGCGAAGGCGAAGTCGACGGTCGGCCCCTCGCTGAAGCCGATGCCGGCCGCGCGGCCGTCGTCGAGCACACGCAGCTCGTGCACGGCGCAGGTCAGCTCCACCGACCAGCGCGGCGTGCCCTCGACGCTCGCGCTCAGCGTCGCGGTGCCGCTGAAGGGGCAGGCGTCGAGCGTGCCGGGCGGCGCGACCTTCGAGCGGTTGACGACCCGCACGCGCGCCTTGCCCGAGGCCGAGAGCACCTCGAGCTCGCGCGTCTCGGGCTTGACCTGGCCCTGCGGCAGCAGCGCCAGGAGGAACGGGGCCAGGATCGTCACGCTGCGTGAGCTTACAACCCGACGCGCCAGGCGGCGAAGACCGTGAAGTCCGGGCCGGACTCGGCGATCAGGTCCTCCTCGAAGCCGATGGTCAGTGCAGATTCGCGCCCGAGGTCGAAGGCCAGGGCCAGGTCGAGCGAGAGGATCTCGCTGTCGAGCTCGGGGATGTCGAAGTCGTCGGTGACCGGCGAGTGGAGCGCCAGCCCGGCCAGCAGCGAGAGCTGGTCGTTCCACAGGTACTCGCTGCCGAACTGCAGCGCGAGGTCGTCGCGCGCGTCGACGCCCGCGCCGGCGAAGGAGCTCGGCTGGCCGGTCAGCACGTAGTCGACGGAGCCGGCCAGGATCCAGCGGCCGAAGCGCTGCTCGACCAGCACGCCAGCCCCGGCGTCGAGCTCGCCGTTGCCGAAGCCCTTCGATTCCGAGCCCGTCGGCAACTCGATGCCGGCGCGCAGCGCCAGGGCGGGCGTCCCCGCGCCGGCCTCGAGCAGGCGGTGCGTCACGACGATCGGCAGGTCGCCCAGGCCGACCTCGTGGCCCTCGAGTTCGTAGACCTGCTGGCCGTTCTGCGTCAGCTCCATCTCGTACTCGAAGCGCGGGCGCTCCTCGCGTCCCCCACCCGGCAACCCGAGCAGCTCGTGCCACGACTCGACGAAGCGATCGAGGAACCCGCTCGAGGCGTACACCACCGCCAGCTCGAACTCGACGTCCGTGTCGGGGCCGACGCCGTGGCGCAGGGCGCCCGCCGTGCGCCAGATCTCGCCGTCGAGCACCACGCTCTCGTCGGGCACGATCCCGTTCTCGAACATCGAGCTGTAGGCGCTGTGCAGCGTGAACTCGCTGCGGCCCTGGGCCACCGTGTTCGGCGTGCGCAACGGCAGCGCGAGGAAGGTCAGCTTGTTGGGTTGGTGCGGCCGCATCGCCACCGGACCGCGGCGCGCCGCGCGCGGATCCTCGGCGTGCGAGTCGAGCAGCGCACACCCAGGCGCGAGCGCGAGCGACAGGAGACAGCAGGTTCGCAGGCGGCAGGTCGGCATCGCGGGCGGCGCGTTCTAGCGCCCGCGCGCCGGCGGCGCCAGCGGTGTACGGTGCCAGGCACTTCTTCACCCTGTGGAGCCCGCAGCGCGATGCGCTGCGGGCTCCACAGGGTGAAGAAGTGCCTGGCACCGTACGCGTCAGCGCAGCGGGCCGAGGCGCAGCTCGACCTCGCGCGTGCCGGCCGCGACGTCGCGGCGGGTGGCGCTGCGCGAGGAGTCGCTCAGCGGCGTCCAGCGCCGCGGCCGTTCGGCGCTGAGCAGGCGCGCGGGCACGGCGCGCAGGTCGACGCGGCTGCCCTCGGGGACCGGCAGCAGGAAACGGCCCTGTTCGTCGGCGAAGCAGCTCGACACGAGCTCTCCGTCGGACGCGCGCGCCTCGACCCCCGCGTGGTCGAGCCCGGCCCCGTCCTCGGCCAGCACGCGCCCCTCGATCGCCACCGCGCGCGCGAGCTGCAGCACGAGCTCCGCACCGCCCGGCGCGACGCCGGTGCGGCGCGCGGGGAACAGGGCCGGCGCGTCCGTCTGCGAGCGCTGCCCCTCGTCGAGGCGCGCCTGCAGCGCGTACTTGCCCGCGGACAGCCCCTCGAAGACGAAGCGGCCGTCCGAGTCCGAACTCGACGCCCGCGGCTCGCCCCCGCCCTCGAGCGTCACCAGGGCGCGCGCCAGCGGCGCACCCCACGGGTCGAGCACGCGGCCGGCGATCGAGAGCTGGTCGGGCAGCACGATCACCAGGTCGTCGAGGCGCTGGCCGGCCGCCAGATCGACGTAGACGGGTTCGAGCGGCCGCTGTCCGCGGCGGGCGAAGCTCAGGCGGAAGTGTCCGGGCCCGAGATCGGTCAGCGCGAAGCGTCCGCGCGCGTCGCTGCGCGCCTGGCGGAAGCTCGCGACCAGCGGGTTGCGCCCGACCCACGGGCCGCCGGCGCTCTCGAGGTCGACGTCGAGCTGCAGCGTGATGTCGACGCCGGCCAGGCCCGCGAAGCCCGCGTCCCGCGCACGCGCCGCCTCGGCTTCGCTCGCGACCACGATGCCCGACACGGTCGCCGCGCGCTCCAGGCGCACGTCGCCCAACTCGAGCACCGCCTGCGTCGGTTCGTCGGCCGGGAAGGGCAATAGGGCGTCGGCGTACCCGAGCAGGCGCGCCAGCAGGAAATGCCGCGCGTCGGCGTTGAGGTCCGCGCACTCGAAGCGGCCGTCGGGACCGCTGCGCGCGGCGCTGACCACGTCGGGTTCCTCGCGGCTGCCCAGCGGGTGACCGGGGTCCTCCTCGCCCGGCGAGCTGCCGATCGCCGCGACGTAGGCGCCGCTGACCGCGCGGCCGCGGTCGTCGACGATCCGGCCGCGCGCGCGGCGCGCCGGGCGCAGCTCGATGTCGGCCACCAGCTGGCCGGCCGAGAGCGTCGGCCGCGACGAGCGCTGGCGGCCGTAGCCCGGCGCGCAGGCCTCGACGCGCGGTTCGCTGCGCGGGTCGACGCCCAGCAGGCGATACCGTCCGCGCGCATCGGTGACGGTGCGCTCGCCGCGCGCCGCGCCGATCGTGACCTCCGCGCCCTCGATCGGCTGGCGCGTGGTCGCGTCGAGCACCTCGCCGGTCAGCGCCAGGCCCTCGTCGACCAGGAGGTCGAGCGTGTGCTCGGTCCCCGGCGCGAGCTCGCTCTCGTAGCGTGCGCGCGCGCGCCCGGCGGGCAGCGCCAGCACCGTCACCGCGCCGGCGGGCAGGCCCTCGACGCGGTAGACACCCTCCGCGCCCGCGCGCGCGACGGCGACGCGGCGTGCGAGCGCGGCGTGGTAGACCTCGATCGTCGCGTCGGAGACGGGCGAGCCGTCGCGGGCGTGCAGCACGCGGCCGCTGAGCGTCGCGGGCCGCTCGAGCACCAGCCGCGCGTCCCCGTCGCAGCGCGCGTGCGCCACGCAACCGTCGGCGTAACCGTCCTTCTCGGCGCACAATTCGAGCGTGCGTCCGCAGGGCACGGCGAAATGGAAGGCGCCGTGCGCGTCGCTGCGCGCCTCGGCCAGCGCGATGCGCTCGGCGTGCAGCACCGGGTCGCTGAGCAGCGGCAGCTCGATCCCGGGGCGCAGCACCAGACGCACCGTGGCATCGGGCACGGGCGCGCCCTGACCGTCGACGACCACGCCGCGCAGCTCGTCGCTCCAGGCCGCACTCGCGTCCGCGAGCGCGGGGGCGCGGGGGGTGGCGTCCGCCGTGCTGGGCGCGCTGGGCGGCCGCTGCGCCTCCCCGTCCGCCGCGGGCCGCGCCTCCGCCTGTTCCGCAAGGCGCGCGTCCGGCGCGCGGCCCGGGTGCGCGAGGCTGCCGCCGACTCCGGACGGATCGAGCCAGCAGAGCGCGAGCAGCCCGCTGACCAGCAGCACGGCCAGGGCCAGGAGGGTCCGGGGACGGGACATCGCCGGCCCTACGCAGGTGCCGGGCCGGACGCGAGCGCCCCCAGCGGTGAAATCCGTCGCGGGCGCCGTACAGTCAGCGCCGCGCATGAGCCTCGACCCTCGACCGCGGCGCCTTGGCCGGCGCCGCAAGGCCCTCTTGGTCGCGCTCTCGCTGGCCGGCGCGCTGCTCGCCACGGAGATCGTGCTGCGCTTGTGGTTCCCGGTCTCCTACCGACGCCTGCCGGGCATCCCCGAGGGCCACCCCTGGACGCAGCGCATCCACCAACCCTGCACCACCGTCCCCGGGCTCGACTACGAGCTGCGTCCGGGCGCGCGCGGCGTGCAGTGGACCGTCCCGGTCGAGATCAACTCCGCCGGCCAGCGCGGTCCCGAGCCGCGCCCCGCAGCGACCGCGAACCTGCTGCGCATCGCGACGCTGGGCGACTCGATCGGCTTCGGCTGGGGCGTGCGCCAGGAGCAGATGTTCACACGCATCCTGGAGCAGGGGCTCAACGCGCGGGACGGACGCCGGCACGAGTACGAGGTGCTCAACTTCTCGGTCACGGGCTACAACGTGCGCGAGGAGGCGCTGGTGCTCGAACACAAGGCGCTGGCCTTCGATCCGGACCTGGTGCTGCTGGCCTACTACCTCAACGACCCGGAGATCCGGCCGGTCAACGCGCTGCGCCTGTACTACCACCAGCCGGAGTGGTGGGAGTCCTTCGAGCTCTTGCGGCTCGCGGCGCAGAAGCAGCACCAGTGGCGCGAGCGTCACTACGGCGGTGGCGACTACTACCGCTGGCTGCACCACCCCGACACGCCCGAGTGGCACGGCGTGCCGCCGGCGCTGGCGCGCATCGTCGAACTCGCGCGCGCGCACAGGCTGCACGTGGTGGTCGCGATCTTCCCCTGCTTCCGCGACCTGCCGGACTGGGCGTCCTACCGCTACGACGACCTGCACGCGCAGGTGCGCGCCGCCGCCGAAGGCGCGGGTGCGCAGGTGCTCGACCTGGCGCCGGTCTTCCGCGACAGCGGCTCGACGCCCGAGGAACTCGGCTTCGACAACGACCACCCCAACGCGGCCGGCCACGCCCTGGCGGCGCGCGCGCTGCAGGAGTTCGTGCTCGCGCGGCACCTCGAGCTGTTCGGGCGCGCGCCCTGAGGTCCGGGCCGACCTCTATTTAAGGAAGGTCCCGCCCCCGGGCAGGCCGCATCGCTCGTGTAAATCCCGCTGGAAACGCACAGCTCGCGCTGGCGGTTCTACTACCCCAGTAGTAATACAGCAGCAGAGCGGGGCGCCGATCCGCATCCCGCCAGGGAGGTCGACATGGGTGACAAGCACATCCTCGGGGATCTGCAGCACGCGATCATGCGCGTGCTGTGGAGCGAAGGCGAAGCGACCGTGGCGCGCGTGCAGGAGGCGCTGGACTCCGACAAGGATCGCGCGCTGACCACCATCGCCACGATGCTCGTGAAGATGGAGAAGAAGGGCATCGTCGCGCACCGCACCGAGGGACGGCAGTACGTCTATCGCGCGCTGATCAGCGAGGCGGACGTGCAGCGCTCGATGGTCGGCGAGCTGACCGAGCTCTTGTTCGGCGGCGACTACACCGCGCTGGTCAGCCACCTGCTGACCGGCCAGGAGATCGACTCCGCGGAGCTCAAGAAACTCAAGCAGCGCATCGCCGAGCACAGCGCCAAGGAGCGTCGCCATGTTCGTTGAACTCGGGGGAGCCGCCCAGGGTCTCGGCACGGCCGTGCTGGCCTGGCTGGGGACGTACCTGATCCACTCGACGCTGCTGCTGTGCGCGGCCTGGGGCCTGTGCACGCTGCTGACGCGCTGGAAGCGCAACCACGACGCGCTGCCGGCCGTGCGCGAAGGTCTCTGGCGCGTGGCGCTGCTGGGCGGGCTCGCGACCGCCAGCGTGCAGCAGTTCGTCGAGCGCCCGGCCCACGCGCTGGTCTGGACCCTCGACGCGGCACCGTCGGCGCAGGTGGTGCAAGCGGCGCAGGCGCCGATCGAGACGGCTCCCGCGGCCGCCCACCACCCCGCTGCGGCCCTCGCGGCGAGCCCGGTCCTGCTGCACCCCGCGCCGCGGGTCGCGCCCTCCGAGCAGGCGACTGCGCCTCGAGCCGCGGGGCAACCCGCGACGCCGCCCGCCGCGCCGCCCGCGCTGGAGATGGCGCGACCGGAGCCCGAGCGCGCTGCCGTGGCCGCGTCCTGGGACTGGCCGCGCACGCTGCTCGGCCTGTGGTTGGCGGGCTGCCTGCTCGGCGCCCTGGCTTGGGCGCGCGAATGGATCGCGCTGCACCGCAGCCTGCGCCGCCGCGTGCTGCTCGACCGCGGGCCGGTCTACGACGTGTTCCGCGACCTGTGCCAGCGCACCAACACGCACGGCGTGCGCCTGACCGCCGCGCCCGGGCTCTCCGCGCCGATCACGCTGGGACTGTGGAACAACGAGATCGTCGTGCCGCCGCGCGTCGCCAGCCAGCTGGCGCTCGACGAGCTCGAAGGGCTCTTCGCGCACGAGTTGGCCCACGCGCGCCGCGGCGATCCGCTGTGGCTCGTGATCTACCGCGCGCTCGAGGTGGCCTTCTTCTTCCAGCCGCTCAACCGCATCGCCAGCACGCGCCTCTCCGACGAGGCCGAGCTCCTGGCCGACGACTGGGCGATGACGCAGCTGCCCTCGCGCGTCTCGCTCGCCAGCTGCCTGACCGAGATCGCCGGCTGGATCGTCGACGAGCGCCGGCGCCTGCCCGCGCCCGCGATGGCGGCCCCGGGCACGCGCCTGACGCTGCGCGTGCGCCGGCTGCTCGACGAAGAGCACCGTCCCGAACGAGCGCGACGCCCACACGGTCTCCTGATCCTGGCCGGGTTGGCGGCTACGGGCGTCGCGCTCTTCGCTCCCGGACTGTCGACCGGCTGTGCGGCGCCGGCGACGGTGCACGTGGTCTGCGACTGCGGCCAAGGCGGCGGCGGCACGCACCAGTGCGGCGAAGCGGAGGACTGCGCCGACGAAACGGCCTGCGAGGCCGACGAGAGCTGCGCGGACGAACCCGAGCTCCTGTACCTGACGACGCCGCAGCTCGAGGCCCCGGAACCGACGGAAGCGGCCGACGCGGTCCAACCCGAGGTCGAGACCTGGATCGCGCCCGCGCCGGGCGTCGACGGACAGGCCTACACCTTCTACACCGATCCGTTCTTCCTGCGTGCCCGGACACCCGAGCGCTGGACCTACGCGCGCACCCTGCCGTCGACGGACTGGCAGGAGCTGCACGGCCAGCTGGAAGGGTTGCGCGAGGAAGCCGAGGCGCGCGAGACGCCCTGCGAAGTGCTGCGCCGCCTCGACGACCTGGAAGAACAGCTCGACAAGCTGCAAGAACACTGCGACGAGCTCGCAGAGCTCCTGAGCGAGCTCGCGGAAGACGAGCAGCCCGAACCCGAGATCCAGTGACCACGTTTCGGCAGACCATCCTTAGGCAGACCACCCTTCGGCAGAACGGAACTCCCATGAAGACCTTCGTCCACACCCTGACCGCGCTCGGGATCACCGCGCTCCCGGCGCTGGCCGCACCCTGTGACCACCAACACGGCACGTGCACGCACAAGCAGGCCGCGGTCTGCACCACCGCCCCGGCTCCCGCCGCGACCACCGTGCGCAGCGCCGGCGGCGGCTCCTGCTCGACCACGTCCGCCGCGCACACGCTGACCCTGGCGCGCGCCGCGACCCAGGAACCGGCGCGAGCCGGCCAGGCCGCCCCCGCGAGCTCCGAGCCGCAGGTGCGCAACCTGCTGGCGCGCGTCCGCCAAGGGGCGCCGGTCGCGACCCAGGCGACCCCGGCTCCGGCAGCGCCCTGCACGCCGGATGCGGATCCGTTGAGCGCGCCGGCCGCCGTTGCTCCGGGCGCCCCGGGCGCCCCGGGCGCACCCTGCGAGCCCGCGCCTCCCTGCCAGCCCACGCCCCCCGCGGCGCCCGAAGTCGCCCTGTCCCCGTTCTCGATGCAGGCGCCCGCGCTGGCGATGCCCGAATTCTCGGCCCTCGCGGTGCCGGAGTTCACGGCCCTCGCGGTGCCGGAGTTCCACGCCTTCGCCGAAGGCGGGATGCTCGACATGGCGGCGCTGCAGCCGACGCTGATCGCCGCCCTCGAACCGTACAAGGACTCGCTGAGCGCCGAGGACTGGGCCGAGATCCAGGGCGAGGCGCAGCAGGCGATGGACGAGGCCCGGCGCGAGGCCGAGCAGGCGATGCGCGAGGCGCACGAGGCGATGCGTGAAGCGCAGGAAGAGATGCGCCGCGCGCAACAGGAAGCCGCCGAGGCCCTGCGCGAGCACCAGGGCGAGTACAAGCAGCGCCAGAACGAGCTGCGGATGCGCATGACGGAGCAGAGCCGCGAGCTCGCCGAGCGCTCGCGCGAGCAGGCCCAGCGCCGGCGCGCCGAGCAACTCGAGCAGGAACGCCACCTGGACTCCGCGCGGGTTCGGCGGACGCGGGCAGAGGCCGATTCCCGGGCGAGCGGCAACTCGTCCGGGCTCGAGGAGCGCATCGCGCGCCTCGAGGAGCTGGCGCGCCGACGCCAGCCCGGCCTGCGCGTGGACGAGGCCTCCTCGATCGAGGAGCGCGTCGCGCAGCTCGAAGCGGCCCTGGTCGGCGGCGACGCGCTGTTCAGGAAGACGCCCAAGGTGACCGTCGTCTCGCCGGAGGGCGCGCAGCCCCGGATGTTCGAAGTGCGGCGCTCCGCGGACAAGCACGCCGCAAAGGACGCCGTCAGGAAGCCGCGCTCGCCGGATGGCCAGGCCGACGCCGCCCTGGCGCCGCGCCACGCGCTGCTCTACAAGTCCGGCCGCCCGGGAGCGCAGGGCGGGATGGACGGCGAGCGCCAGCAGGAGATCGAGAAGCGCCTGGCCGAGATCCGCGCCAAGCTGGAGAAGCTGCGCGCCGACATGGACAGCATGCGCTCCGACCTCCACGAGCTCCCGCGCAAGGGCGCGCGCTGAGCGACCCCGCCCCCGCCTGATGCGGTGCCGACCACCGCCTCGCGGCCTTCCGCCCGCCCCCGTCTCAGGCCGGGGGCGGGCGCTTTTTCGTTCCAGGCGCCGTGCCGGCGAGAATCCTGTCCTCGGAATCGCACCCAGCTCCCGTTCCATGGGCTGTGCGCCGAACCCGCGCACGGAGGACCCCATGCCGCTCACGAACTTCGCCCGCCTGGCCCTGCTCGTCCCGCTGGCCGTCTGCGCCGGCTGCCTCGAGAACACCGAGACCATCACCGTCCAGCCCGACGGGGCGCTGCGCGTCGAGCTGCGCGCCAAGGGTTCGGTCGAGGACCTCGCCGACGGCTACCCGCTGCCGCTGCACGGACCCTGGACCACCGACGACGAGACCACGCGCGCCTGGATGCAGCGCGTGGGCCGCGACACGGGCAGCGCCGCGACGCGCGCCAACGCCGCCAGCCTGCCGGAGAGCCCCGAGAGCGGCGGCCTGCTCGACCGCGAGGGCGACGAGGTGCTGTGCGTGACCGCCGAGTTCGCGCGCGCCGCCGACCTGCCGCACTTCCACGCCCCGCGCACCGATCCGTACCAGACCGCGTACCTGCGGCGCGACGCGCGCCTGTCGATCGAGCACAAGGGCACGCGCACCGTGTACGTCTTCGAGCGCACGCTGCACGGCCGGACCTTCGAGCGCTACGACGTCTGGGCGCAGATGAAGAAGGTGCTGCGGCGCGAGCTGGCGCAGCGCGTCGAGAGCGGCGAGGTCCTGGACCCGGGCGAGATCGACACGCTGGCCCGGCTGGGCGAGACGGCGCTGCGCCAGGTGGCGCGCGCCCAGGCCGAGGACGCGCTGACCTCGCTGTGGACCGACGGCCGGGCCGAGCTCGCGGTCGAGGGCCAGCTGCGCGTGCTCGCCGGCCTCGACGCGGCCCTGGAGCGGCTGGTGACGGCCGAGGAGCTGCGCGCGATCCTGTCGGGCCTGCTCGACCGCGCGCGCCTCGAGCGCGACCAGAGCGCCAGCGCCGAGCGCCTGGTCGTCCTGGAGCGCGAGCTGCGCGAGACGTTGCGCCGCACGCTGACCAGCGCGCTGGACGCCGAGAGCGTGCCGCTCGCCGCGCGCAACGCGGTGCTCGGCCAGCTCGAGTCGAGCATCACCGCCGTCGACCAGACCGGCGACCTGGGCGACGAGAGCTTCGTCACGCGCGTGCGCATGCCCGGCACGATCGTCGGCGGCAACCACCTGCGCCTCGAGGAGGGTGCCGCGGTGTTCGAAGTCGCCGGTCTCGACCTGCGCGACCGCACGCACGTGCTGCGCGTGGTCTCGGTCGTGGAGTGATCCGTGGCCGGAGCGTCCGCCGACTTCCGCGCGCTGGTCGACCGGCACGGTGCAGGGGTGCTGCGCCTGTGCCGGTCGATCGTGCGCGAGGAGGCGCTCTCGCTCGACGCCGCGCAGGAGACCTTCGTGCGCCTGTGGCGCCACCTCGCGGCGGCGGGCGGCGCGGAGGCCAACGCCAGCTGGATCCGGCGCGCGGCGGTCAGCGCGTCGATCGACCTCCTGCGCACGCACCAGGCCGCGCGCCACGGCACGCCGGCCTCCGAGCTCGAGGAGCACGACCCGCCCGCCGCGGCACAGCGCTCGCCCGCGGCCGAGCTCGCCGACGCCGAGCTGCGGCGCGCGTTCGACGCGGCGCTGGCCGAGCTCCCCGAGGGCCAGCGCGTCGTGTTCCAGATGCGCCACGAGGGCGGGCTGACGCTGGGCGAGATCGCCGAGAGCCTGGACCTCGCCCCGACCACCGTGCGCACGCAGTTCGCGCGCGCCGTCCTGCGCCTGCAGTCGCGCCTCCAACGCTTCCATCCCGGAGACCTGCCCTCATGACCCACGCCCGCTGCGCCGAACTCCTGGCCCTGGAGCTCTACGACGAACTCGAAGCCCCCGAACGCGGCGAGCTCGCCGCGCACCTCGACGGCTGTGCGGACTGCCGGCAACTGCAGCGCGAGCTGGCCCGCGGCCTGGGCGCCCTGCCGCGCGGCACGCCGGTCGCCGATCCGGCGCTGCTCGAACGCTGCGTGCAGCAGGCGGTGACGCGCGAGCGGCGCTCGACGCTGCGGCGCCTCGTCCCGCTGGTCGCGAGCTTCGCCGCGGGCGTGCTGCTCACGGTGCTGGCGCTGCAGCAGGGACGCGCGACAGCGGTCGATCCGGCGCCGGAGGACGCGCTGGTCAGCGTGGCCGAGGACACCTGGAAGCGCTTCCACGCCGACGCCGCGCCCCCGCGCGCAGCCAGCTCCGGCTCGCTCAGCCGCTATCCCGCCTACGTGCAGCGCTGAACGCGGAGCCGCGGGTACGATCGCGGCATGCTGGGACTCTTGCTCACGGCGCTGGCCGGTGCGCCCGATCTGCCGCGCGACTACGCCGGGAGCTGGCGCGCCGTGCTCGCCAGCCCGGGCGGCGAGCTGCCATTCGAGCTGGTGCTGGGCGAGAGCGCGCCCTGCGCGACGATCGTCAACGGGGCCGAGCGCGTGGAGGTGCCCGAGGTGGCGCTGGTCGACGGCCAGCTCGAGCTGCGCTTCCCCCACTACGACTCGGCGATCCGCGCGCGCCTCGACGCGGCGCAGGGCACGCTCGCGGGCGCCTGGGAGAAGCAGACCTCGGCCGACGCGCCGCTGCGCCTCGAGTTCAGCGCGCGGCGCGACGGCGGTCCGCGCTTCCCCGCCGGCAAGCCGGCAGCCGAGGTCGGCGGCCGCTGGCGCGCGCGCTTCGCCTCACAGAGCGCCGACGCCGCCGCCGACGCGATCGGGCTCTTCGAGCAGCAGGGCACGCGCGTCACCGGCACCTTCCTGACGCGCACCGGCGACCACCGCTACCTGGCCGGCAGCTTGGACGGCGAGCGCCTGCGGCTCTCGTGCTTCGACGGCGCGCACGCCTTCCTGTTCGACGCGCGCCTGACCGAGGGCAAGCTCGCGGGCCAGTTCTGGTCGGGCGGCGGCGCCGGCCAGGCCTGGAGCGCCGAGCGCGACCCCGAGGCGCGCCTCGCGGATCCCTGGCAGGCGACGCAGGCCGACACGCGCATCCCGCTGGAGCTCCTGGTCTACCCCGACCTCGACGGCGTGCCGCACGCGCTGGGCGAGTACCTGCTCGACGCGCGCGCGCTGGTCCTGGTTTTGATGGGCTCCTGGTGTCCCAACTGCCACGACGAGCTGCGCGACCTGGCCGAGCTCGACCGGCGCCACCGCGCGCGCGGCCTGCGCATCGTCGGCCTGGCCTTCGAGCACAAGGGCGAGTTCGCGCGCGACGCGGCCCAGGTGCGGCGCGCGCGCGAGCGCCACGGACTCGAGTTCCCGCTGCTCCTCGCCGGCGCCTCCGACAAGCGCCGCGCGCGCGAGGCCTTCCCGCTGCTGACCGAGCTGGTCGCCTTCCCCACCACGCTGTTCGTGCGCCGCGACGGCACGCTGCGCGCGCTCCACACCGGCTACGCCGGCCCGGGCACGGGGGCCGAGCACGAGCGCCAACGCGCGGAGTTCGAGGCGCGCATCGTCGAGCTGCTCGACGCCCCCGACGCCGACGACCGCCCGCAGGCGCAGCACCTGAGCTCGGGGCGCTGGCTCGACCAGCCCAACGGCTTCCTGACGACGATCTTCGCCACGCGCCTCGACGGGAAGACGCTGCTCAAGTTCCAGAGCGACGATCCCGCCTTCGACGACCAGCCCGGAATGCGCCGCATGCACGACCTCACCGTGCGCGGCCGCAGCGTGCGCTTCGGCACCGACGGGCCGCTGTATTGGAGCTCGCCGCTCGGCCGCGCGCTGCTCGATCCCTTCGACGCCGGCCACCGTCTGGGTGCGGAGCTGCCGAACAACGCGCCGGTGCCCGAGCCGGAGCTGCCGGTGCCGCCGGCGCAGATCGCGCAGCTGCTCGCCAGCCCGGACCCGCGCCAGGCCGGCGAAGCGCTGTACAGCGCCGCGCGCGCGCGCCAGCACGGCACGTGGCGCGAGCCGCTGGCGCTGGCGCCCTTCTTCGCGCAGGGGGACGTGCTGCTGCGCACCCAGGCGGCCTGGTGCGCGGGCGAGCTGCACGACGCGACGGCCGTGCCCGCGCTGATCGAGCTGGCGACGCACGGCTTCGCGCCGCTGCGCCGCGAGTGCGCCCGCGCGCTCGGACGCCTGCGGGCCGAGACGGCGCGAGCGGTGCTCGAGCAGCTGGCGCGCGACTTCGACCCGAGCGTGCGTGCGCAGGCCGTGACGGCGCTGGCGCGGCTGCCGAAGTGACTCAACCGCCGAGCGCGCGCAGCTCGAGCGCGCGCAACGTGAAGCGGCCGCTGCCGCGCCCGAGGCGCAGGCGCAGCGGCCCGAGCAGCTCGGGGTCGGCGAGCTCGATCAGGACCGCGTTGCTCCCGGCGTGCGTCGGCGCGCTGAAGGTCTGGCCGTGGCGGTAGCTCGGCCGCGCCCGCGTGCGGTAGAGGACGTCGACCCAGCTGGCGCTGGGTGCCTCGAACTCGACGCGCAGGACCAGTTCGGCGCCAGCCGGCAGCCCCGCGTCCACGAGCTCGAGCATGTCGGCGCCCGTGACCTGCTCGACCTCGACGCCTTCCGCGGCGCGCCCGATGCGCGTGCCCCCGACCGGGCGCAGCACGGCGTCCGGCCGCGCGGCGTCGAGCCGCACGAGCAGCGTTCCGGCCTCGAAGGCGCGGCGCAGGCCCTGCTCGCCGGGCGCGCGCACCGGCACGGGCTTCTCGGTCCACAGCACGCGCTCGGCGCAGAGCTGGACCACGACGTCGGGCCGCTCGCGCGCCACGGCGGCGGGGTCGAAGTCCGCGCGCCAGGCCATGTGGCTGTGGGCGAAGTGCGGCGCGAGGAGCTTGCGCATCCGGTCGCCGAAGGAGTCGTGCAGGAACACCAGGCGCGGCGCGCTCGGATCCTCGCCCAGCGTCCAGACCTCGCGCTGCGCGCGGTCGGAGCGGCCGAGCTCGCAGTCGTAGCCGCCCTCGATCGAGCGGATCACGCGCGCCTCCTGGGTCAGCACGCCGTCGAGCCGCAGGCGGCCGGCCCAGCTGTCGCCCTGCAGCGGGTCGGGGGCCCACTCGAAGCTCGACGCCGGGCGCGGCGTGAGCGCGGGGAAGCGGCCGGAGAGCTGCTCGAGGATCCGCGCGTAGGCCGCGTGCAGCCCGCGATCGGTCCAGTGCGTGCCCAGGCGGTAGTAGGCGAGGTCGGAGCCCTGATCGCGCGCCTTGGCGCGCTCCAACGGCTCGCGCAAGTCGAGGATGCGCAGGTCGGAACGCTGCTCGAGCCACGCGACCAGCTGGTCGAGCGGCCGCGCGCCGCGCTGCCCGTCGCCGGCGAGGCGCTCGTAGCCCGCCGGCAGGAACTCCGGGTAGAGCGTGCTCTTCTCGGGCGCGATGGCGAAGACGTACTGCGCGCCGAGCGACTCGCAGAAGGCGCGGCGCGACTCGAGCGCCGTGCGCCAGCGCTCCAGGCGCGTCTCGTCGAGCGCGCGCAAGCCGCGCTGGGCCTCGAGGATCCCGATCGAGGCCAGGAACAACCAGCCGTCGCGGCCGGCGACCACGCGCGGGCTGGGCGACACGCCGAACAGCTGGTAGCGCGCGCGGCTGCCGATGCGCAGCAGCACGTCGCGCAGGCCCAGGCGATCCCCGGCCCAGGCCTCGAAGCCGCGCGGAAAGGCCTCGAGCGCCGCCAGGTCGCGCGGCGGCGCCGGCAGCGGCTCGGCTTCGCGCTCCTCGAGCCGCACGTCGGCCAGCGCCTCCGGCCGCAGCAGCCGGTCGAGCGCGGGCGCGACCAGCGCCAGCGCGAAGCCGGCGCACAAGACCGCGTCGAAACCGCGCCGCAGCGAGCGCATCAGCCCCCCGCGCCCGGCGCGCCCGGCGCACCGTGGCCGGAGTGCATGCGGTAGTCGAACGCCAGGCGCGCGACCAGCTCGCCCTCGGCGCGCGTCAGCTCGGCCAGGCGCTCGAGCACGCGCGCGTGCGGGTAGCGCTGCTTCGCCAGCTCGACGAACAGCGCGCGGTGCGCGGCCTCGGCCGGCACCAAGGCGGCGTAGAACTCGCGCAACTCCGCGTCGGGCAGGTGCTCGGCCAGCAGATGGAAGCGCTCCAGGCTGCGTGCCTCGATCAAGCAGCAGATCAGCAACCGGTCGAGCAGCAGCTCCTCCTTGCGGTGCGCGCGCAGCGCGAGCAGGCCCTGGGCGTAGGCGTTCGGGCGCAGCGGGCCGGGCTGCCCGCCGCGCGCGGCGAGCAGGCGCAGCACGGCGGCGTGGTGCTCGCGCTCCTCGGCTTCGACCTCGCCCAGGCGCTCGACCAGCGCGCGGTCGTCGGCGTGGCGGGCGCTCAGCGCGCGCGCCGAGGCCGCGGCGCGCAGCTCGCAGTGCGCGTGGTCGGCCAGGAGCTCGAGCGGCCGCTCGGCGACGCGCGCGACCCAGGCGACGGGTGTGGCGGACGCGAGGCGCGCCATGCGCTCAACTCCCGCCCTGGCGCCGGCCGGGCACCCAGAGCACGTCGAGCTGGCCGCCCGCGTTGGCCGCGCGCGCCAGCACGAAGAGCAGGTCCGAGAGGCGGTTCAGGTACTTGACCACCTCGGGGTTGACGCGCGCGCTCTCGGCCGGCTGGGCGCACAGCTCGGTCACCAGGCGCTCGGCGCGGCGACAGACGTTGCGCGCCAGATGAAGCCAGGCCGAGGCCGGCGTGCCGCCGGGCAGGATGAAGGACTTGAGCGGCGGCAGCGGCTCGTTCTCGCGATCGATCAGCGCCTCCAGGCGCAGGGTGTAGGCCGGCGTCAGGCGCAGCCGCTCGCCGGCTTCGCCCGGAACACACAGGTCGGCGCCGACGTCGAAGAGGTCGTTCTGGATCTCGACGAGGTAGCCGCGCAGCGGCTCGGCCGCCCCGTTCGCGACCACCAGGCCGAGCACCGACGAGAGTTCGTCGACCGTGCCGTAGGCCGCGACGCGCAGGTCGTGCTTGGGCACGCGCGAGCCGTCGCCCAGGCTGGTCGCGCCCTCGTCGCCGCCGCGCGTGTAGATCCGGTCGAGCCGCACCATCACCGGGTGATCATCGGGGCCTCGCGGGGCCCTGGCAAGCGCGCCGCCGGAGCGACCTCGACAGATCCGCGCCCTTCGTGTCAATTGGAGCCCTGCCCAGTGCCATGCTCACCCTGCTGTTGACCACCCTGACCGCCCTGGCGGAGACACCTGCCCAGACCCCGCTCCCCGGCGGGTCGGGCGCGCCCCCCGCGCACCCGAACATCCTGGTGATCCTGCTCGACGACGTCGGCTGCGAGGCCCTGTCGGTCTACGGCATGGGCGGCGTGCAACCCTCGACGCCGACGATCGACGCGCTGGCGCAGCGCGGGGTCACCTTCACGAACCACTACGCCAACCCGCTGTGCGCCCCGTCGCGCGCGCTGCTGCAGACGGGCCGCTACGCCTTCCGCACCGGCTTCGGGCCGAACATCTTCCCGGGCTACCAGTTCGACCTCAACCAGGTCGAGACCTGCATCCCCGAGCTGTTGCGCGACGGCTTCGCGCCCGATCCGAGCCCCTACGCGCGCGGCGTGTTCGGCAAGTGGCACCTCTCGCGCTACGACAACAAGACGCACCCGCTGCAGTCGGGCTTCGAGGAGTTCCGCGGCCTGATCGCCAACCTGGTCGACGAAGGCCCGGCCTACGGCACGAACTACGACCACTACCACTGGCGCCACGTGCACAACGGCCTCGAGACCGTGGTCGGCACCAGCCAGGGTCCCTACACCGAGGACACCTGGTCGGGCTCGGTGACGGCGCGCGAGGCGGGCGACTGGATCGCGAGCCGCACCACGCCGTTCTTCGCGCAGGTCGACTTCATCCCGCCGCACCTGCCCTACCAGGTGCCGCCGCTGCAGCTCCTGTCGGTCGAGACGCGCCAGCGCCTGGTCGAGCTCGGGATGCAGCAGATCGGCCGGCCCTACGTCGCGGGCGACAAGGCCTGGGAACCCGACCTCGTGCACCCGCTGCACCCGCTGACGGTGCGCAAGCTGAACCTGAAGAAGCGCGTGTTCTACCGCGCGATGATCGAGGCGCTCGACGCCAACATCGGCCAGCTGCTCGCGCGTCTCGGCCCCAAGGACGCGAACACGATGGTCTTCGTGCTCGGCGACAACGGCACCGAGGCGGGCGTCGTCGATCCGCAGCGCTACGATCCGCGGCGCGCCAAGCGCACCTGTTACCAGCTCGGCGTGCGCACGCCGCTGATCGTCGCCGGTCCGCTGGTCGCCAACCCGCGGCGCATCTGCGAAGCACCCGTCGGCATGGTCGACCTGTGGCGCACGCTGCGCGACGTCGCGGGCGCGCGCGAGGTCCCGGGCCTGATCCCCGGCGACATCGTGATCGACAGCGTCAGCTACCTGCCGCTGCTGCAGAATCCGCACGCCGTGCCGCAGCGCCGCTACGCCTTCGCCGAGGTCTTCACGCCGATCGGCAACCCGGCCGTCCAGCCGATGGGCAGCCTGCAGCGCATGATCACGGACGGGACCTGGAAGCTCCTGCGCATCGGCGCCTGCACCGACCGGCTGTTCCGCATCGACCAGGACCCGCTGGAAGCGGTCGACCTGCTGCCCAACGCCACGACGGAGGAGCTGGAGCAGTACCGCCGCCTGTTGCGCGAGCTCCAGGCGCTGATCAACAGCCCGGGTTGAGGCCCGGGTCGGGGCGCGGCACGTCCGCCAGCAGCGCCGCGACCTCGGCTTGGGCGCGCACGGCGACCACGCGCGCCTGCGCGAAGCGTGCGCGCAGGGCGGCGAGCTCGGTCTCGTCCCCGAAGCAGGCGATCAGCCCGGGCTCGAAGGCGGCGTGACGCGCCGTGGCCTCCGCGCTCGGCGACGAGGCCACGGCCCAGCCGCGCTGCGCGGCGAGCGAGCGCGCCTTGTCGACCAGCTCCTCGGCCCCCACCAGCAGCACGCGCGGCTTCGACAGCGCGGCGCTGCGCAGCGCGGCGTGGCGCTCGTCGTGCTGGTTGACGACCAGGCCCAGCTCGCGCGGCGTCAGCGTGCTGCCCAGCGCGCGCAGCATCAGGTGCCAGGCGCGCGCGTCGCGGTCCTCCAGCGGCGCGCGCGAGAAGACGCGCTCGATCGACTCCAGGATGTCGCGGCGCGCCGACTCCGTGCGCGCCACGCGGTCGGCGAAGACGTGCTTCAGGTTGGCCTTGAGGAACTCGCGCGCCTCGAAGCTGACCGCCTTGCGGCCGCGCTCGCGCGGCGCGTGGGGTGCTTCCTGGAACAGCTCGGCCAGCACGATCCCCACCGCGATCGCCAGGTTGACCGAGGTGTGCTCGCCGCTCGTCGGCAGCGCGACGAGCTGCGCCAGGCGCGCGACCTCGGTGCTGACCAGGCCGCCCTGCTCGGCGCCGAAGACGAAGGCCACGCACTCGTCCGCCTGGGCGGCACGCGCCGCGAGCTCGGCGCGCACCGTGCGCCAGGCGTCGCGCTCGCGGTTCTCCTGCGTGCGGGCGGTGAAGCCGACGCTGTGCGTGGAGCCCGCCAGCGCCTCGTCGAGCGTCGCCACGACGCGGCAGGCCTGCTTGGCGCGCGGCACGCCGTGCGCCATCTGCTCGAACTCGGGGTGCACGAGCAGCGAGGGGCGCTGGGGCGCGACCAGCACCAGCTCGCAGGGACCGAAATTGGTCGCCGCGCGCACGATCATGCCCACGTTGCGCGGCCCCGCGGGCCGGACGACCACCAGGCGTCTCAAACGCCGATCCCGAGCTGCTGGCGCAGCGCCGCGAGCTGTGCCGGGTCGGGGTTGCCGCCCGAGACCACGCAGGCGACGCGCAGCGGATCGCTCGCCGTGCGCCCGGCGAGCAGCGCCGGCGGCAGGAGCCCCTCGAACAGCGCGGCGCAAGCGGCCGAACCCGCGGGCTCGACCGTCTCGCCGGCCGCGACCAGGCGCGCCTGCGCGGCGAACACCTGCGCGTCGTCGACCAGCAGCGTCCCGTCGAGCGTGGTGCGGCAGACGTCGATGTTGAGCTGGCCCGAGTAGGGCGGCGTCAGGCCCTGCACCGCGCTGGTCACCTCGATCTCGACCGGCCGGCCCTGCGCCAGCCCGCGCGTCAAGCTCGGCGCGCCGCGCGGCTCGACGCCGAACACGCGCACGCGCGTGCCGAGCGTCTGGCGCAGCGCGAGCGAGACGCCGCTGACCAGCCCGCCGCCGCCGACCGGCACGAGCACCAGCTCGAGCGCCGGCCAGTCCTCGGCGAGCTCCAGGCCGACCGTGCCCGCGCCCTGGATCGTGCGCAGGGCGTCGTAGGGATGGACCAGCGTCCGGCCGGCGCGCACGAGCCGCGCGCACTCGTCCTCGCAGGCCGCGCGCGAGGCGCACAACACCACCTCGGCGCCGAGTTCCCGGCAGGCGGCGATCTTGTTGGCGTAGGCGTTCTGCGGCATCACGATCGTCGCCCGGACGCCCGCCCGGCGGGCCGCCCAGGCCAGCGCCTTGCCGTGGTTGCCCGAGCTGGTGCACACGACACCCGCGGCGCGCTCGGCCGGCGAGAGCTGCGCGATCTGGTTCCACGCGCCGCGCGCCTTGAAGGCCCCGGTCTCCTGCCGGTTCTCGAGCTTGAGCCGCAGCTCGACGCGCGCGTCCGGTTGCGCGAAGGCGATCAGCGGCGTGCGACGCACGACGCCGCGCACGCGCTCGGCAGCGTCGGCGATGCGCAGGTGATCGAAGATCGACCAGGGAGAGCTGACCGTGGACATGGCCGTTGTGTGCGTCGGGCGGCGACATCCTAGCGCGCGCGCGCGGCTGGAGCGTCCGACGCTCGCGAGCGAGCGACGCCGAGCCCGAGCTGCGCGCGCGCTGCTCGACCCTACCGATGTGTGGGTATTCGCCTGCACCAAGGTCCGTTCGGCCTCGCGGGAATTTGACAGGTCGGGCGGGCCCGGGTACTCACTACGCCGATTCCCGCGATCGCTCCCCAAACAACAGGAGTCCCACGATGACCACGATGTTGACCGTTCTCGCCCTCTCGGGCCTGGCTGGCGAACCCGTCACGCTGCCCGAAGCGGCGCTGCCGCCGATCTCCGCGGCCCCGCTCGTCCAGGACGACAAGCCGACCTTCAGCTACACCTTCGTCGAAGCCAACTACCTCTGGACCGACATCGACGGTCTCGACGATCCGCTGGACGGCTGGGAAGTGCGCGGCTCGATCGAACTGCCGCTCAACCTGTTCATCCAGGGTTCCTACAGCGAGATCTCCGACACCGAGGAGTTCCACGAGTACCGCCTGGGCCTCGGTTGGCACCTGACGCTGGGCAAGAGCATCGACGCCTACGGCATCCTCTCGGTCGCCGGTGCGGAGCTCGAGGACAGCGCTTTCGACGCCGATGAAGACGGCATCGCCGGCGAAGTCGGCGCGCGCTTCCTGCTCGGCGAGAAGATCGAGCTCAACGGCCGCGCCGAATGGGTCGACGTCGACGGCAGCGAAGTCGGCTTCGGCGCCGGCGGACGCTTCTACTTCAACTCCAGCCTGAGCGCCGGCCTCGACGTCGGGTTCATCGACGAGAGCGAGTCCTACAGCGCGGGCCTGCGTTTCGAGTTCTGATCCGCGCGCGGCACGCCGCGCCCAGCTCGAAGCCGGAAACCGGGGGAGCGCAGTCCGCTGCGCTCCCCTACTGTTTGCGCGCGGCTCCGCCGCGCACGGGCTGCAGCGGCACCGCGAGGGAGCGCCGGCCGCCCTCGCGCCGCCAGGCCGGCCGCAGGTCGATCTTGCCGCTGAGCGTCCAGCGCGCGTGGCGCACCGTGACCGACTTGGGCGGATCGCGCAGCTCGACGGCGAGCTCGCCGTTCTTGGCGGTCTTGCCCAGCGACACGCCGTCGGCGAGCACCTCGACGCCCTCGATCGCGCCCTTGCCGTCGCGGCGCACGGCGCGGAAGACCTCGCTCCAGCCGGGCGCGAGGTCGAGCTCGACGATGCGCGTCAGGCGTCCGTCGCGCATTTCCTCGAGCTGGAAGCTGGACTCGTCGCCGGCGGCGAAGCGGTAGCCGGCCTTGTCGACGCGCCAGGCGAAGGCGCGCTCGACCGGCACGCCGCGCTCGACGACTTCGTTTGAGGCGCAGCGCCGGTCGCGTTGCGGGCCGTTCTTGAACTCGAGCCACACGTGCAGGTCGCCGAGCGGCAGCCCGTTGTCGCGATCGCGCGCGCGCACCACGTAGTCGCACAGGCTCAGGTCGTCGAAGACGCGCACCTCGAGGTCCTCGCGCGGCGCGGACACCTTGAACTCGCGCGGCTCCCACTTGAGCCAGTCGTCTTTCTCGATCCGGACCGTGAACTCGCCGGCGGGCAGGTCGTGGAACTGGAAGTGCCCGACCTGGCGGCCGTCGACCAGGCGCCACTGCACGGCGCACTCCAGGCTCGGCCGGCCGCGGTCCGCGAGCGTCAGCACGCCGCGCGCCTTGGGCGTCGAGCGTCCGGTCTGCGTCACCACCGTGCCGCGGATCGAGCCGGCGGAGGGCAGCGGCGGGAGCACGGCGTCGACCAGCTGCTGCGCCGCGCCGGGCTGCAGCTCGACCGGCAGCTCGGCGCGCTCGTGGCGCAGCGTGCGCGCGACGAGGACGTAGGAGCCGGGCTGGACGAACTCCATGCGGTAGGTGCCGTCCGCCGCGGTGCTCGTGCGCGGCCGCTGGCCGCGGCCCGACGGCTGGGCCGTGTCCGCCGGACGCAGCTCGACGAAGGCGCCCTCGATGCCCGGGCCGGTGGCGTCGAAGACCTTGCCCGACAGGCTCGCCAGCGCCGTCAGCCGCACGCTGACCGGCGCGGTCTGCACGCCGCGCAGCGCGCTCGCGCGGCCGTCCCCGCGCCAGGCACCCGTGCTGCCGCGCAGCTCCAGTCGCTCGACGCGCTCCCAGCGCGGGTCGAGCGGCGGAAAGCGCACCCAGGGGAGCTCGCTCTCGCCCGCGCCGGCCGGGCCGGGCGACCGGGGCGCGCGCAGCGGCTCGGCGCCGAAGCGATCCTGCTCGTCCTCGCGCGCGACGCGCAGCTCGGCGCGGAAGGTCTCGGCCTCCGGCGGCGGCGTGGGATCGAAGAGCAGGCGATAGGTCGGTCCGCAGGGCACGCGCAGCGCGAGTTCGGCGGGCGCGCCGCCGGGCTCCGCGCCGACCTCGTGGTCGACCTGCAGCGAGGGCGCGGGACGCCGCCGCGCCTCGTGGTCGAGCGGATCGATGCGCAGGCGTCCGGCCAGGAACGGCGTCTGGCTCGCGAAGCGGCCCTGCGCGTCGGTCCAGACGTCCTCCTTGTGCGCGCGGTCGTGGATGCGCAGCAAGAACTGCGGCAGGGGCTCCTCGGTCTGCTCGTCGCGCAGCACGCCGCGCACCGGCGCCTTGGGCAGCTTGGGGTCGACGGCGGGCGCGGGTGCGGCGGCCGCGAGCTCCTCGCGCTCGGCGTGCGCCAGCTCGGCTTCGACCAGCGGCTCGACGTCGGGTTCTTCGGCGGCGCCGGCCAGCTCGGCCTCGGCGCGCGCGTCGCCGGAGCTCGCCGCCTGGGCCTCGGCCGCCGCCTCGTCCCAGCTTGGCTCGAGCGGCTCGGGCTCGCCGATGCCGAACCAGACACCGAGCGCGATCGAGGCGCAGGCGGCGACGCCGAGCAGGACGCCGGTCGTGGACTTCACGCGCTCGATGGTAGCGCGCACCGCGCGGCCGCGCGCAAACCCTGCGCAAGGCCGCAGCGGCTACACTCGTGCGGATCGTGAGCGCCCTGCCCTTCACCGGACCCTGGCTGCTGGCGCCGATGGAGGGCGTCACCGATCCGGCCTTCCGCGACCTGGTCCTGGCGCGCAACGCCCCGGCGTTCCTCGGCGGCGCCTTCACCGAGTTCGCGCGCGTCGTGCAGCAGCCCCTGCCGCGCCGCGTGCTGCGCGCGCACCTCGGCCCGCGGCGCTTCGCGCAGCCGGTCGGCCTGCAGTTGATGGGCAGCGATCCGGCGCACGTCGCGGAGAGCGCGCGCCGCGCCGAGCAGGCCGGAGCGCCGCTGGTCGACCTCAACTTCGGCTGCCCGGCCAAGGGCGCGCTGCGCGGCTGCGCCGGCTCGGCGCTGCTGCGCGAGCCGCGCGCCGTCGAGGCACTGGTGCGCGCCGCGCGCGACGCCGTGCAGGCCGTGCCGGTGACGGCCAAGATCCGCGCCGGCTACGACGACGACCTGCTGCTCGAGGACCTGGCGCGCGCCGCCGAGGCCGGCGGTGCGGCGCTGCTGACCGTCCACTGCCGCACGCGCGCCGAGCTGTACCAGGACCAGGTCGACTGGCGGCGCATCGCGCGCGCCGTGGCGGCGGTGCGCATCCCGGTCTGCGGCAACGGCGGGGTGCGCGTGCACGCCGACCTGGAGCGGCTGCGGCGCGAGACCGGCGCCCGCTTCGCCATGGTCGGCCGGGCGGCGCTGGGCGATCCCTGGATCTTCGGCGGCCGGCGCGCCACGGCCGGCGACGCGGCGCGCTTCCTGCTCGACTACGCCGCCGAGCTGGCGGCGGCGGGCGTCAGCCGGCGCGGAGCGCTGGGGCGCGTCAAACAGCTCCTCCAGCACTGGACGGCCGGCGATCTGTGCGGTGAATCGCGCTCGGAATGGCTGCGCGAGAGCGATCCCGAGCGGCTCTTCGCGCGCCTCGAGGTGCTCGCCGGCGACGCGCGCGACGCCGAGCTCAACCCGCAGCTGTCGCCGCTCACGCCGAGCGCCGCGGGAAAAAAAACAGCCGCGCGCCGCGCAGAGCTCGGCGGGGTTCCCTAGAATTCTCGCGACCGGGAGTCTCCCACTCCCCCAGGAGCACTCACGACAGCGATGGCCAGATGGTCCCACCTCGACAGCGAGACCCTGTACAACGTCCCCAAGTGGGGTCTCGGTTTCTTCCGCATCAACGAGCAGGGCAACGTCGAGGTACGCCCCGACGCCGACCGCAACGGAGCCTCGGCCGGGATCGACATGCACGAGCTGTTGAACCAGCTCCTGCGGCGCGGCGTCTCGACGCCGATCCTGATGCGCTTCGACGGCATCCTGCGCGCCCGCGTGCGCGCGATGAACGAGGCCTTCAACACCGCGCGCAAGGAGTTCGCCTACGAGGCGCCCTACCGCGGCGTGTTCCCGATCAAGGTCAACCAGGAGCGCCACGTCGTCGAGGCGCTGCTCGGTGAGGGCTCGAACTGGCAGATGGGCCTCGAGGTCGGCTCGAAGCCCGAGCTGATCGCCGTCGTGGCGCTGATGGCCGGCCGCGGCTCCTTGATGGTCTGCAACGGCTACAAGGACGAGGAGTACATCGAGATGGCGCTGATGTCGACCAAGCTCGGCATCACCCCGATCATCGTGGTCGAGAAGTACTCCGAGGTCGACACGATCCTGCGCGTGGCGCGCGCGTTGAACATCCGCCCCGTGATCGGCGTGCGCACCAAGCTCTCGGGCAAGGGTGCGGGCCGCTGGCAGGACTCGGGCGGCGACCGCTCGAAGTTCGGCCTGACCACGCGCGAGATCGTGACCGTGATCGAGCGCCTCTCGGCCGAGGGCCTGCTCGACTGCCTGCAGCTCCTGCACTTCCACCTGGGCAGCCAGATCCCCGAGATCCGCTCGCTGAAGAACGCCTTGAAGGAGGCGACGCACACGCTGGTCTCGCTCTCGCGCATGGGCGTGTGCATCAAGTGGTTCGACGTCGGCGGCGGCCTGGGCATCGACTACGACGGCTCGTCGACGAACTACGAGTCGTCGATGAACTACTCGATCCAGGAGTACGCCAACGACGTCGTCTACCACCTGCAGCAGGCCTGCGCCGAGAACGAGATCCCGCAGCCGGGGATCATCACCGAGTCGGGCCGCGCGTTGACTGCGCACCACGCCGTGCTGGTGACCGAGGTGCTGGGCACGACCGACTTCTCGCCCGATGGACCGCCCGAGCCGCCCAAGGAGGACGAGCACGAGCTGATCCACAACTTCCACCAGCTGGCGGAGAACGTCACGGCCAAGAACTACCAGGAGTCGTACCACGACGCGATCCAGATGCGCGACGAGGCGATGGTGCTGTTCAACGTCGGCCAGATCGGCATGCGCGAGCGCGCGCGCGTCGAGGAGTGCTTCTGGCGCACCTGCGACCGGATCCTGAAGATCACGCGCACCCTGGACTACGTGCCCGACGACCTCGCGAACCTCGAACGCGACATGGCGGACACGTACTTCCTCAACTTCTCGCTGTTCCAGTCGGTGCCGGACAGCTGGGCCATCCACCAGCTGTTCCCGATCCTGCCGCTGCACCGCCACACCGAGCAGCCGACGCGCCGCGCGATCCTGGCCGACATCACCTGCGACTCGGACGGCAAGGTCGACCGCTTCATCGACCTGCGCGACGTCAAGCGCACGCTCGAGCTGCACCCGCTCAAGAAGGAGGAATCCTACTACCTGGGCTTCTTCCTGGTCGGCGCCTACCAGGAGATCCTGGGCGACATGCACAACCTGTTCGGCGACACGAACGTGGTGCACGTCGACCTCGACGAGCAGGGCCGGCCGCGCCTGACGCACGTGTTGCGCGGCGAGCGCGTGCAGGACGTCCTGGAGTACGTCGAGTACTTCGAGACCGACCTGCTCTCGAACCTGCGGCGTTCGGTCGAGACCTCGCTCGAGGAGGGCCGCATCACCTTCGAGGAGTCGGCGCTGATCTACCGCCGCTACGAGAACGGCCTGCACGGCTACACCTACCTGTCGCGCGAGAAGCCGCGCGTCGAGACGCCGATCTTCCCGCAGTTCGGCACGCAGCCGGGCAACGGCGGCAGCAGCGCGGGGCCCGCGCCGGCGACCAGCGGCACGGGCTTCACGCCGGCGCACCAGGCGCAGCTGCCGCTGGAGCACGGAACGAGCGGGACGGCGCCGGTCGCGAGCTACACGATCCCGCAGGCCGCGCCCGCCAAGTCGTCCGCGTGAAGATCCACCAGGACTGCATCGTCGAGCTCGAGTACCGCCTCAAGAACGGCCAGGGCGAGGTGATCGAGGAATCGTCGGGCCGCGGCCCGATGGTCTACCTGCACGGCCACCAGGAGATCCTGCCGGCGCTGGAGGAGCAGCTCGAGGGCCGCGAGGCGGGTGATCAGCTCTCGGTGTGCCTCGAGCCCGACCAGGCCTACGGTCCGTACGACGTCGACCAGATCCTGTCCGTGCCGCGCTCGGAGTTCCCGGCCGACGCCGAGATCGTGCCCAACGACTGGATCACGATCTCGCTCAACGACGACGACGACCAGGACGTCGACGGCCAGGAGATGGACGCGCGGGTGATCGAGATCAGCCCCGACGCGATCACGCTCGACGCCAACCACCCGCTCGCCGGCCAACAGGTGGTGTTCGACATGCACGTGCTGAAGGTCCGCAGCGCCACGGCCGACGAGATCGCCGAGCGCGCGACGGAACCGGGCGAAGAAGCGGGCTGAGCCGGCGCGCGCCGCCTTCTTCCTCCCCGAGCGCCCGCGGGGACCTGCGCTCCGGGTACGCTCCTCGCGCTGCCCCTCCTTCCCCGGAGCTCGCCGTGAACCGCCCGACGCCTGACTCGCCCAAGTCCCAGCGCACCGTGCTCGAGTCGATCGCGCACCAGACCGGGCTGAAACCCAAGGTGCTGCTCTCCGATTCGGATTCGGAGCACGGCGCCTCGCCGGTGGTCGATCCCAGCTCGGCGGCTTCGAAGCTCGTGCCGCAGGGCCGCGGCAACTACCAACTGCTGGGCGAGATCGCGCGCGGCGGCATGGGCGTGATCTTGAAGGGCCACGACACCGACCTCGGCCGCGACGTGGCCGTCAAGGTGCTCGGCAAGGAGCTGGCGCAGAACCCCGCGATCGTGCAGCGCTTCATCGAGGAGGCGCAGATCGGCGGCCAGCTCCAGCACCCGGGCATCGTGCCGGTCTACGAGCTCGGCCTGATGGCCGACGACTGCCCGTACTTCACGATGAAGCTGGTCAAGGGCCGCACGCTCGCCGCGCTGCTCCTGCAGCGCAAGTCGCCGGCCGAGGACCGCGGCCGCCTGCTCGCGATCTTCGAGTCGGTGTGCCAGACGATGGCCTACGCGCACTCCAAGGGCGTGCTGCACCGCGACCTCAAGCCCTCGAACATCATGGTCGGCGCCTTCGGCGAGGTGCAGGTCGTCGACTGGGGCCTGGCCAAGGTGCTGCGCCGCGGCGGCGTCGCCGACGAGAAGCGCGCCAAGGACAGCCTCCACACCGTGATCGAGACCGTGCGCAGCGGACCGCGCGGCGCGCAGGGCCAGCATGGAAGCGGCTCGACCGGCTCGGACTCGATGGTCGGCTCGGTGATGGGCACCCCGGCCTACATGGCGCCCGAGCAGGCCGCCGGCGAGGTCGAGAAGCTCGACGAGCGCGCCGACGTGTTCTCGCTGGGTGCCATCCTGTGCGAGCTCCTGACGGGACGCCCGCCCTACACCGACGAACAACCCGACGCGCTGGTGGTGCAAGCCGCGCACGGCCAGCTCGACCCGGCGCGCGCGCGCATCGAGGCCAGCGACGCGGATCCCCTGCTCAAGCGCCTGTGCCTCGGTTGCCTGATGCCCGCCAAGGCGGCGCGCCCGGCCAACGCCGAGGCGGTCGCCAAGGCCGTGCACGCCTTCCTGAGCACGGTCGAGGAACGCGCGCAGAAGGCCGAGCTCGCCGCCGCCGAAGCGCGCATCAAGGCCGCCGAGGAACGCCGCGCGCGCCGCCTGACCGTCGCGCTGGCGGGTGCCATCGCCGCGGCGCTGGTGCTGGGCAGCGGCGGCTACCTCTACGCGAACCACGAGCGCACGCAGCGCCGGGAGCAGACGCGCAGCGTGGTCGAGGCCGCCTTCGACGAGTCGATCGCGCTGGCCCAGGCCCAGCAGCCGGCCGAATCGCTGGTCGCCGCTCGCCGCGCGTTGGCGCTGGCCGAGAGCGGCGAGGCCGACGCGGCGCTGCTCGAGCACGCGCGCAAGTTCGTCGAGAAGTCGGAGCTCGATGCGGGCGCCGCCGCACGCGAGCGCCAGCTGCTCGAGCAGGACGACCGACTGCGCCAACGCCTGGTCGACCTGCGCCTCGAGCAGATCGCGACCTTCGGCAACCCCGAGCTCGAGCGCGCGCTCGACGCGCGCTTCGCCCAGGCCTTCCGCGACTACGGCGTCGTCCTCGAAGGCGCCGACCTGGTCCCGGCCCTGCAGCGCATCCGCGAACGCGCGATCGCCGCGGAGGTCGCGCTGGCGCTCGACGATTGGGGCCGCCTGCGCCGCATCGTGCACGGTCCGCAGTCCGAGAAGGCGGAGGACCTGTTGATCCTCGCCATGGACCTCGACCCCGATCCACTGCGCATGCGCATGCGCGAGGCGATCGCGGCGCGCGACGAGGCCGTGCTGGTGGAACTCGTCGCGCCTGCGAACCTGCCCAAGCTCGACCCCGGCTCGATCTTCGTCCTGACCGTCGAGCTGTCGAACCGCGGCGGGGAGCAGGGCCGTCCGCGCACTTTCCGGCTGCTCGAGCACGCGCTGCGGCTCTACCCGGGCGACTTCGTGCTGCAAGCCGCCGCAGGCGCCCTCTATCACGACAGCGCGCGCTTCGAGAACGCGTTGGCCTGCCGCTCGGCCGCGGCGAGCCTGCGGCCGGACGACGTGCCCGCGCGCGTCAAGCTCGCCGAGGCGCAGTACTTCCTCGGCCGCCTGACCGAGGCGCGCGCCACGCTCGAGACCTGCCTGGCGCGCGCTCCCGGCCACCTGGAAGCCCGCGACCTCATGTGCCTGACGCTGACGCTGCTCGGCGATCCCGCGGGCGGGCTCGCGATCCTGGCGGCTGCGCCGGGCGTCGAGTCCAACCCCGGCGCGGCTGCGGACCTGGACGCGGCGCGCTACCTCAACGGACAGCTGCGCCGCGAGGACTACCTGCGCAAGCTCGCGGCGACCGCGGACCCGATCCAACTGCTCTCGTACCTGCTGCCGCTGGTCGAGCACCCGGATCCCGCGCTGCGCGACCCCGCCCTGGTCCTGCGCGTCCTGGAGGAGCGCAACCTGTCGCTCGGGCCGCTGCGCTGGGTCGGCGTGGTCGAGGCCCTGGCGCGCGTGCGACTCGAGGACTGGCCCGGCGCGCTGGTCGCGATCGAACGCGACTACGGGCGCCCGTGGATCGTGGTGCTCTCGCCGATGTCGTACGAGTTCCTGCGCTCGTTGATCTTCAGCCGCCTCGCGCGCCACGCCGAGGCGCGCGCCTGCTACGAGCGCGGGCTGGTGCAGTGGAACGCGCTGACCGCCGACGAACCCGAGGCCTGGCAGCGCTCCGACGCGCAGCGCTGGCGCGCGCAGGCCGAAGCCGCGCTGGTGAAGTAGTCCCCGCCCGTCGCCCCCCCACCGTCGCCCCCCACCCTGCGAGCCCGCCGTGCCCCGATCCGCCCCCGACGATCCCCAGTCGCCGCGTTCCGTGCTGCAGATCCTCGGTCAGAAGACCGGCTTCGCCTCGAAGGTGCTGCTGACCGACGCGGGCTCCGAAGCCGGCGCCTCGCCGATCGTCGACCCCGGGTCGGCGGCCGCGAAGCTCGTGCCGCAGGGCCGCGGCAACTACCAGTTGCTGGGCGAGATCGCGCGCGGCGGCATGGGCGTGATCCTCAAGGGCCACGACACCGATCTCGGCCGCGACGTGGCGGTCAAGGTGCTCGGCGAGGACATGGCGAAGAACCCCGCCATCGTCCAGCGCTTCATCGAAGAGGCGCAGATCGGCGGCCAGCTCCAGCACCCGGGCATCGTGCCGGTCTACGAGCTGGGCCTGATGGCCGACGACCGCCCGTACTTCACGATGAAGCTGGTCAAGGGTCGCACGCTCGCGGCGCTGCTCGCCCAGCGCAAGACGCCCGCCGACAACCGCGGACGGCTGCTCTCGATCTTCGAGTCGGTGTGCCAGACGATGGCCTACGCGCACTCCAAGGGCGTGCTGCACCGCGACCTCAAGCCCTCGAACATCATGGTCGGCGCCTTCGGCGAGGTGCAGGTCGTCGACTGGGGCCTGGCCAAGGTGCTGCGCCGCGGCGGCGTCGCCGACGAGAAGCGTGCCAAGGACAGCCTCCACACGGTGATCGAGACCGTGCGCAGCGGTCCGCGCGGACCGCAGGGCCAGCATGGAAGCGGCTCGACCGGCACCGACTCGCTGGTCGGCTCGGTGATGGGCACGCCGGCCTACATGGCGCCCGAGCAGGCGCAGGGCGAGGTCGAGAAGCTCGACGAGCGCGCCGACGTGTTCTCGCTGGGTGCGATCCTGTGCGAGCTCCTGACCGGCCGCCCGCCGTACGAAGACGGCCTCGGCAGCGGCACGGCCGACTCGGTCGTGGTCCAGGCCGCGCGCGCGATGCTCGATCCGGCGCGCGCGCGCCTCGAGGCCAGCGACGCCGACGCCGCGCTCAAGCGCCTGTGCCTCGACTGCTTGATGCCCGCCAAGGCGGCCCGGCCGGGCAACGCCGAGGAGGTCGCGCGCGCGATCCACGAGTACCTGAGCTCCGTCGAGCAGCGCGCCCACGCCGCCGAGCTCGCGGCCGAGAAGGCGCGCGTCAAGGCGGCCGAGGAACGCCGCGCGCGGCGCCTGACGCTCGCGCTCGCGGGCACGGTGAGCGTGGCGCTGCTCCTGGGCGGCGGCGGGTACTTCTGGGTCAGCCGCGAGCGGGCGCAGCGCGTCGAGCAGACGCACCTGGCCGTCGAGGCGGCGCACAGCGAGGCGCTCGAGTTCGGACGGACGGGCCAGCCGGCCGAGGCGCTCGCCGCGTCGCGGCGCGCGCTCGCGCTGGCGACCAACGGCGGGGCCGACGCCGCGATGCTCGAGCGCGCCCGGAGTTTCGTCGCGCAGGCCGAGCGCGACGCGCTCGCCGCCGAGCGCGAGCGCGAGCTGCGCGAGCAGGACGCCCGGCTGCGCAAGCGCCTGGTCGACCTGCGCATCGAGCAGGTCGCGACGCTCGGCGACCGCCCGCGCGAGCTCGCGCTGGACGCCGACTTCGCGCAGGCCTTCCACGACTACGGCGTCGACCTCGAGGGCGCGGACCTCGTGCCGGCGCTGGAACGCATCCGCGAGCGGGACATCGCCGCCGAGGTCGCGCTGGCGCTCGACGACTGGGGCCGCGTGCGCCGCCGCGTCCACGGCCCGCGCTCCGAGAAGGCCGAGAACCTGTTCGTGCTCTCGATGGACCTCGATCCGGATCCCGAGCGCCAACGGCTGCGGCAGGCGATCGTCGACCGCGACTTCGCCGTGCTGCTCGAGCTGGGCGCGCCGCAGGAGCTGCCGAAGCTCGGCCCGGGCTCGATCTTCGTGCTGAGCGCGGCCTTGTGGGATGGCGCGCCCGAGCACCGGCCGGACGTGTTCCGGATCTTCGACCATGCGCTGCGCCTGTACCCCGACGACTTCGTGCTGCAGTCCGTCGCGGGGAACCTCTACAACGGCGCCGGCCGCGTGCATTCGGCGCTGATGTGCCGCTCGGCCGCGCTGAGCCTGCGACCGGACGACGCCGGGGCGCTGTTCCGCCTGGGCGAGAGCTTCAGCTTCCTGGGCCGGCTGACCGACGCAGAAGGCTCCTTCCGCGCCTGCCTCAGGCTGGATCCGTCGCACTTCGAGGCGCAGTGGTCCCTGGGCGTGGTCCTCAGCCAGCTGGGCGATCGCGCCGGCGCGCTCGCCAGCTGCCAGCGCGCGCTCGAGCTGCGCGACAACCCCGACTTGCGCGCCGACGTGCTCGGGTTGCGCTTCCTCGCCGGCCAGGCGCAGCGCAGCGAGCTCGAGCGCGCGGCCCAGAACGCGGTCTCGGTCCTGGAACACGTCAACACGCTCTACCCGCTGGTCGACCATCCCGATCCCGAGCAGCGCAATCCGGCGTTCGTGCGGCGCCTGATCGCCGAGCGGCGCGAGGTGCTGACCGCGGACGACTTCTTCTATGTGCTGGAGGCGGTGGCCTGCGCGCGCTCCGAGGACTGGAACGGGGCATTGGCGGCGCTCGAGGGCCGCTACTACCAGGCGGGGCTGCAGCTCGTGACGCCCAACGCCTTCGACTTCCTGCGCTCGCTGATCTACTCCAAGCTCGGCCAGCACCAGGCTGCGCGCGAGTGCTTCGAGCGTGGGATGGCCGAGTGGAAGGTGCTGACCGGCGGCGACCAGGTCGTGTGGCAGCGCTCGGACGTCATGCGCTGGCGGCGCGAGGCGGAAGCGGCCCTCGCTCGCTGAACGACGGCGCGCTCACAGCCCGCCGAACTTGCGGATGTCGCGGTCGCACTTGAGCAGCGCCTTCTCCAGCGCTTCGGCGGCCTTGGCCACGTCGGCCTTCTTGCCCGCCTTGAGCGCCGCCTGGAAGGCCGCGTGCTTGCTGGCGAGCTCCTTGTTGCCCTCGGCGCCGTCGAGCAGGAAGGCGATGATCAGGCCCGCTTCCTGGTAGAGGCGCGCCGAACCCGGGATGTCCTTGAGGTCGAGCTTGAAGGCGAACACCTCGTCGAGCCGGCGCAAGCCGCCGCCCTTCTTGAGCTCCGTGAACACGCCGGCGCGCAGCTTCCAGGGGTCGGCGCCGGCCCCCGCGTCGGGGTCCTTCATGAAGCGTTCGACGTACGAGGCCGCACCGTAGCGCAGCCAGCGCGGGATCGACTTCTCGGCCCAGAAGCGCGGCGCGAACTCGGGCTGGCCGACGGCGCGCGAGGCGCCCGCCGCGGCGATGTCCTCGCTGATCGCGATCCAGGAGGGGTCGAGCGCCTCGACGAAGCTCTGCGCGGCCGCGAAGCGCGCCCAGAGCGGGCCCCACGAGGCGGCCTTGGCGTCCTTGCGGTCCCAGTAGCTGACGCCACAACCGGCGTACTGCGGCGGCTTGGTCGAGGTGTCGTAGTACAGGTCGGCGAAGTAGGCGCCGTGCAGCGACGAGAAGCCGTCGGCCTCGGGCAGCGCGGGCGTGTTGCCCGCGACCTCGTTGTACTGCGCCAGGCTGTTGAGCACGACGAAGTGCGGCTTCGACTTGGGCTCGACGCCGAAGAGGCGCACCAACTCGGGGTAGGCCTTCTCCGCGTGCCAGCGGGCGAGGTTGCCGCCCTCCCAGTCGCAGGTGGTCGAGACCAGGAAGTGCTCGCCGGCGAGCTCCCAGGTGTGCTCGAGCGTGGCGTGGTAGGCGTTGGCCTTGGCCATGTCGACCCACTCGTCGCCGCACTTCCACAGGAGCGCCTGCCACTTGTCGAGGTCGGCGGGCGCGACCCAGCTGTTGTCGTCGGCGCGGAACTTGAAGCCGGCGGCCTCGCGCTCGGCCGCTTCCTTGGCGCGCGCGGCCTCGGCCGGTTGGACCCAGGCCCCCTGCGCGTCCTTGGCCCAACCCATGTTGAGGAAGGGCAGGTCTGCCTCGGGCACCCAGGTGTCCTGGAAGCGCACGAGCCCCTTGAGCTTCATGCGCGCGGCTTCCTCGCGCTTGTACTTGGCCAGCTCGGTCAGGCTCTCGAACCACTTGCCGTCGTAGAGCTGGTGGCGCAGTCCGAGGTGCGCGGCCTCGTTCTTGGCGTCGAGCTCGAGCACGCGCTTGAAGACCTTGCGCGCGTCGGCCTCCTTGCCCTCGCTGGTGCAGGCGGCGGCGAGCTCGAGCAATTTCGCCACGTCCTTCCCCGCCGCGGCGAGGCGCGCGTCGAGCGAGACGTCTTGCGACACGGGGGCGGGCGCGGAGGTCGCGGGCGACGGAGACGGGACTGCCCACGGAGCGAAGCTCAGACACAAGGATGCGATCATGGCGGAAAGGTGTGGGTCGTGGATCGCGGCGAGCGGGAGAGTTCGCCGTGCGAGCGGGGCGGCAGAGCGTACCCGATGAGCGCGCGCCGGTAAGGGGGTGGGATCACTCCGCGGCGCGGACCCGCGGCAGGAACCCGGCCACGCGCCACTGTTCGAGCAACTCCGCGCAGCCGGCCTCGTCGTAGTACATCCCCTTCCAGAGGCTCTTCGCCAGCTCGCGCACCCCGGCGCCCTCGGCGGCCTGCTTGTCGAAGCGTTGCTCGATGCGCCAGCGCGCGTGGCCCTGGAGGAAGCCGTACTGGTAGTTGGCCTGGAAGCCGGCGATCACGGCGAGGCACAGGGTGCCCTCGAGGACGCGCGCCATCAAGCCGCGGCCACACAGGCGCAGGGCGAGATGGATGACGATCAGCGTCGGCGCCATCAGGCCGACGTAGCGGTTGGCGAAGCCGGCGGCGGGGCCGTCGTTGCCGCGGCCGTAGCCGATCGCGAGCGCGAGCGCGAGGCCGGCGGCGAGCTGCAGCGCGAGGGCGCGCGAGAGGCCGGCGTGCTCGCCGCCGCGCGACCGCCAGAGCGCCAGCGCGGCCCCGGCGACGGCGAGCAGCGCGAAGAGGCCGAGCCAGGGCCAGAAGGTCTCCGAGACGGCGCCGAAGCCGGTGGAGAGGACTTGCAGGCTGGTCTCGAGCGTGCGCGAGGTCGCCGGCGCCTCGAAGCCGGGCAGGCGCTCGAAGCCGCGCAGATAAAGCGCGATGTAGGCGACGAGTGCGGCGAGCGCGGTCAGAGCGAGCCAGGCGCCGATGCGCGAGCTGGCGCGCGAGCTGGCGCGCGAGCTGGTGTGCGAGCTGGTGCCGCGCTCGCGCAGCGTGCTCCACGCCATCGCGGCGGGGATCAGCGCGAGGATCGCACCCTGGACTATGCCCATGCTGCCGCACAGCGCGAGCAGGAGCGGCACGAGCGCGGCCGCGAGCAGCGCAGGCAGCTTCCACGGCGGCCGTAGCGCAAGCGAGCCGATCAAGAGGGCGCCGGCGCCGAGCACGGGCAGCGTGAAGCAGACCTGGAAGGAGTTGAGCAGGTTTTCGGCGTTGGCGGTGGTCAGGAGCGCCAGCGGGATCAGCGCGTCTGTCAGCTGCAGCGAGCCGGCGCGGCGGCGCAGGGCCCAGAGCAGGGCGAGGGAGAAGGCGAGCAGCGCGGTCACGGTGAACCACACCCCGGCGCGCAGGTCGTCGAAGCCGCCGACGAGGAGCACGTAGACGAGTTTCGGCAGCGGGATGCGGTGCTCGTTGTGCTGCGCCCAGAGCATGTCCCAGGTCAGCGGGCGCGCCGGGTCGACGAAGGGCGCCATCAGCAGGTCGTCCTGGAACGGCAGGTGCGAGGCGAAGCGCGCGGTCCAGGTGACGAGGATGACGGCGCAGACGAGCCAGACGATCCCGACGCAGAGTTCCTGGGCGCGTGAGCGGGCGCGGAGGTCGGAAGCGAGCGACATGCGGGGCGCGTAGCGTACTCGGCCGGTACGGAGCCAGGCACGTTTCCACCCTGCTCGCCGGACGCGCAGGAGCGAGCAGCGCATGCCGGCGAGCAGGGTAGAAACGAGCCAGGCACCGTACCGGCCGCGTCGCGCGTCAACCCGCCCGTCAGAAGCTCGCGGCCGGCTCGCCTCTGCGACAGCGGTCGCGCAGGTCGGCGAGAAAATGCTGCTCCGGGTCGCTCAGCGGGAGCGCCAGGGCGCGGGCGAAGCTGGTCAAGGCCCTCGCGGTATCGCCGGCCGACCAGGCCAGGCGCGCCAGCGTCGCGTGGGCTTGGGCGTAGTCGGCGAGCTCGCCCGCGGCCAGCTGCGCGACCTCCTCGAGCGCCGCGGCCGGCCCGTGCAGCTTGGCGCGCGCCACCGCGCGGTTGAGGCGTGCGGTCGCCGAGCCCGTCAGCTCGACCAGCGCGTCGTAGTGGCGCAGGATCACGCCCCAATCCGTCGCCGCGTAGCTCGGCGCGCGCGCGTGCTCGAGCGCGATCGCGGCCTCGAGGTGCCAGGCGCTGCGCCGCGGGCCGGCGATCGAGCGCTCGAAGTGCGACAGGCCGTGCGCGATCCACGTGCGGTCCCAGCGCGCGCGGTCCTGCTGGCCGAGCGTCAGCAACTCCCCCGCCTCGCCCGTGCGCGCCGCGAGCCGCGCCCCCTGCAGGCGGAACAGCGCGCACAGCGCCGCGACCTCCGGCCGCGCGAGCTCGGGCCGCGCGAGCAACAGTTCCGCCAGCCGCACCCCCTCCTCGACCAGCTCGCGCCGCACCAGCGATTGGCCGCGCGTCGCGCCGTAGCCCTCGTTGAACACGAGGTACAAGACCTCGAGCACGCCGTCGAGCCGCCGCGCCAGCTCCGGCCCCGCCGGCACGTCGAAGGACACCGCCTGTTCCTCCAGCCGCCGCTTGGCGCGCAACAACCGCTGCGCGATCGCCGCCTCGCTCGCCAGCAGCGCGCGCGCGATCTCCTGCGTGCCGAAACCGCACGAGACCTTGAGCGTCAGCGCCACCCGGTCCTCGAGCGCCAGCGCCGGGTGGCAGGCGGTGAACACCAGCCGCAGCGCGTCGTCGACCAGCTCCTCCTCGACCTCCGCCGCGCGCGCCGGGTCGCGGCTCGCCGCGCGCTCGGCCCAGAGTTCCAGCTCGTGCGCGCGCCCCTCGTCGAGCTCGCCCGCCTCGCGCCGCGCCGAGGCGTGCTGGCGCAGCGCGTCGAGCGCCAGGTTCTTCGCCACGCGCACCAGCCAGGCCTCGGGATCGTCGGGCACGCCCTGGAAGGGCCAGCTCGCCAGCGCCCGCGCCAGCGCCTCCTGCACGACGTCCTCCGCCAGCTCGAGGTGCCGCGCACCGAAGATCGCCGTCAGACGCGCGACGAGGCGCGCGTGCTGACGGCGAAAGAGGTGCTCGACGAGCTGGCGCGGCTCGCCGGGCACGGCGGCCTCGCCCGCCTCGGTCATCGACGTGCGCCGTTCAACACGAGCGCGTGCTCACGGCTCGGGCTGCCCCATGTAGTCGACCTGCCGGATCTCGACCGTGCCGTTGTAGAGGAAGGTCGGGTGCTCGCGGCACAGCTCGATCGCGTGCTCATACGAGTCGGCCTTGATCACGTAGTAGCCGCCCATGACCTCCTTGGTCTCGACGTAGGGGCCGTCCTTGGTCAGGAGCTTGCCGGCGGGCTTGGTCAGCACGCGGCCCGTGTCGTCGGTCAGCTTGTGACCGGCGAGGATGCGGTTCTCCTTCCCGAGCTTGGCCGACCAGGCACCGAAGGCCTCGATCAGCTGCTGGAAACGTTCGGGGCTGAAGTCCTGGAAGACCTTGGGGTCTTCACGCAGCAAGAGCATGTAGTGGGGCATAGGGTTCTTTCCTCCGCGTCCTGGACGGCCGGGCCGGGCGGGCCACGACACCTTCCCCTCGATTTCCTCGCGCTTCAACCGCCGGTCGCGAAAGCCACGCGGCCGAGCAGGTTCCAGCGCGGCGAGGGCGAGTTGCCCCTGCGTTCGAAGTGGATGCGCAAGCGTGCAGGGGTCTCGGCGCCGAAGGCCAGGCGCAGCTCGTGCCAGGCCGGGGCGCCGCGCGGTGCGCCGGGGCCGAGGTCGAGGCTGCCGAGCAGCGTCCAGGCCCCCGCACCGTCCTGACCCTCGACCAAGGCGCGGCTCGACGCGTCGCCGCCCGCGGGCCACAGGCCGAGGTGCAGCGGCAGCCCGCGCGATCCAGCGGGCACGCTGAGCTCGACCGGCTGCTCGTCGGGCAGGAGCAGCGCGTACTGCTCGCCGAACTGGCGCGCCTCGGGCAGCTCGGCCCCCGCGACACCGGGCGCGAGCTGCGCGAAGCGCCGCGCGAGCACCTGCGCGCGCTCGTCGCTCGCCAGCGCCTCGCCCGGGCGCAGGGCGTCGAGCAGGCCGGCGCGCTGGAAGTCGGCCAGGTACTCGGCGAAGAGCTCCTCGCCGTAGAAGAAGTTCGCGACGTGCGCGCGCGCCAGCTCGCGCGGGCCCGCGCCGCGCTGGGCGTCGGCGAGGAAGGCGGCGCTGATCCGGCCGCGCTCGCCGGCCTGATAGCGCGCGTGCTCGATCGTCTCCGGCCAGAGCGCGGCGAGGCCGAGCAGGGCGGTCCAGCGCACGGCGGCGGCCGCGCGGCCGACACCGAACAGGCTCAGGGCCGCGAGCGCGGCGCACAGCGGCAGCGCGGCGAGGTGCGCGTAGCGGCTGAGCAGCCCGGCCTCCGGCCCGTTCGTGCCGCGGCTCCAGCCGATGGTGACGGCCAGCGCCAGCCCGGCCCCGAGCACGAGCGCGAGCGGCACGGCGAGCGTGCGCTCGGGAGCCCGGGCCGAGGCGCGCAGCGCGAGCCAGGCGCCGAACAGGAGCGCCGGCAGCACGATCGCGAGCGTCCAGGGGAAATGGACGCGCAGCGAGAGGCCCGCGCAGGTGCTCAGGAACTGCAGCGCGGTGACGGCGAGCTGCGCGGGCCCGGCGGCCGTGAAGCCCTCGAGCGTGGTCAGCCCGTGCAGGTAGAGCGCGACCGCCAGCGCGAAGCCGAAGGCGCCGCCCAGGCCGACCGCGACGCTCGCCCGCCAGCCCGGCGCGCGCGCGCGGCCCGCCTCGCGCACGCACCACAGCGGCCAGGGCGCCAGGGACACCGCGAGCACCAGGCCGGCGGAGCAGCAGGCGACCAGCGCCGCGAGCAGGAGCCAGATCAGCGCGAGGCCCGCGGCCCCGGGCGCGCTGCGCCAGGCCAGCGCCAGCGCGAGCACGGCGAGGGCGAGCACCAGCGGCAGGACGAAGGCGAGCTGGAAGGAGTTGAGCAGGTTCTCCGTGCCCGCGAGCCCGTGCAGCACGAGCGGCAGGGCCGCGTCGGTCGCGCGCAGCGCGCCACGGCGCCGGCGCAGCGCGCCGAGCAGCGCCAGCGAGGCGAGCGGCAGCGCGAGGCCCATGGACCACACGCCGGCGCGCACGTCGCCGAGGCCGCCGACGAGCAGCCGGTACAGCGCCTTGACCAGCGGGATGCGGTGCTCGTTGTGCTGCCAGAAGAGCTGCTCCCAGAGCTCGCCGGGCGTCGCGATCAGGAGCGGCCCCATGCTGACGTCGTCGGTGAAGGGCAGCACCGACGGAGCGGTGACCACGAAGTGCACGAGCAGCGCGGCCGTCGCGAGCCACACCATCCCGACGAACAGCTCCTCGCCGCGGCGAGCTGCGGCCGCGACGCTCATCGCGTGCGTTCGAAGAGCAGGTTCTTCATCCGGCCGGTGCTCAGGCGGAAGCGCGCGGGGAGCTGGGCGGCGTCGCGCTCGAAGCGGAGCTCGAAGCCGGGCTGGCCGAAGCGGTCGGGGCCGGTCGCCGGGAAGGCGTTGGTCGCCAGCCCGGGCTCGCCGACGAGCAGCTGGCCCGCGCGCGCGGCGAGCTCGTAGGTGACGCCGAGTTCCTTCGAGTGGTAGAGGCCGGCGAAGGGCGCCGTGTCGACCGCCGCGGGCGCAGCGTCAGCGGGCTGCTCCTCGGCGGAGGCTCCAGCGGCGGCAGCCGACTGCGCGCTGGCGGCGGGCTCGGGCGCGAGGACGTCCCTCAGGGCGATCGCCGCCACGTCGCGCGCCAGACGCGAGGCGCGCATCGAACCCAGGTTGCAGAGCACGATCACGCTGGTCTTCTGCTCGGGGAAGCGCATCAGCTCGGCGCGGTAGCCGGCCCAGGCGCCGTCGTGCGAGACGCGCTTCAGGCCGCGCCAGGTGTCGAGCATCAGGCCGCGCGCGTAGCCGATCTCCTTGCCGTCGGCGAGCTTGCCCTTGGTGTGCAGGAACTCGAGCAGCTTCGCCCCGCCGACCTTGGGCTCGTAGAAATTGGCGTCCCACTTCGCGAGGTCGAGCACGGTGGTCATCACGCTGCCGTCGCCGGTCTGCTCGAAGTCGGACATGTCGATGCCGAAGCCGCCGCCCTGCTCCGCGGGGCGCGGCGAGTAGGCCTGCGCGCGCTTCGGCACGATCAGGCGGTGGTCGTCGTGGATGTGCGTCGAGCTCATCCCGAGCGGATCGAAGATGCGCTCCTTGGCGAAGACCGGCAGCGTCTTGCCGCTGGCGCGCTCGACGACGATCGAGAGCAGGAAGTAGCCGGTGTTCGAGTACAGGTGCTCCGTGCCCGGCGCGAAGTTGAGCTCCTGCTGGCGCGCGATCAGCGCCAGGGCCTGCTCCTTGGTCGTGTAGTTCTCGCTGGCCTGGCCGGCGAGCGAGAAGAGCTCGCAGTAGTCGCGCAGGCCGCTGGTGTGGAACAGCAGCATGTCGAGCGTGATCGGCGTGCCGTGGTCGACGAGCTCGGGGATCCACTTGCGCACGTCGTCGTCGACCGCGAGCTTCCCGTCCTGCTCGAGCAGCCCGATGCAGGCCGCGGTGAACTGCTTCGAGGTCGAGCCGATGTCGAAGACGGTGTCGGGCGCGATCGGGATGGCGTGCTCCAGGTGCGCCATGCCGTAGCCGTGCGTGAGCAGCCTGCCCCCCTGGATCACCGCCAGCGCGCAGCCGGGCGAATCGCCGCGCGCCCAGGCGCTGAACAGGCTCGCGTACGGATCCTCGCTCGCGCCGCGCACGACCTTGGGCTCGGCGGGTGCCGCCACCGTTTCCGCCTGGCGCCCCTCCGAGGCGCAGGCCGCGATCAACAGGCACGGGATCGACAACAGGACGTGACGCATCATTCCTCCGGTGCGGGCAATCCCCCGCGAGCGCAGGCTAGGATACGCGCTTCCACCCGCCCGCTCGACCGTGCGCCTGCCCCTCCCCTCTCCCGACGCGTTGGTACGCCTGCCCGCGAGCGCTCCGCCCGTGCTCTTCGTGGTGATCGACACCGAGGAGGAGTTCGACTGGTCGCGCGACTTCGACCGCCGCAACACGGGCGTCACGCACATGCGCGCGATCGGCACGCTGCAGGCGGTCTTCGACGAGTTCGGGATCCGGCCGGTCTACGTGGTCGACCACCCGATCGCGACGCAGGCCGAGAGCGCCGGCCCGCTGCGCGAGTTCGCGCGCTCGGGCCGCTGCGAGATCGGCGCGCACCTCCATCCCTGGGTGACGCCGCCCTTCGACGAGGAGGTCAACGCCGTCAACTCCTACCCGGGCAACCTGCCGCGCGAGCTCGAGCGCGCCAAGCTCGCCAGCCTGACCGCCGCGATCGAGGCGCACCTCGGCGTGCGCCCGCGCAGCTACAAGGCCGGCCGCTACGGCTTCGGCCCGCACACCGCCGCGACGCTGGGCGAGCTCGGCTACGACGTCGACCTCTCGCCCAACCCGCCCTTCGACCTCGGCGCGGACGGCGGCCCGGACTGGTCGGCCCATCCGGTCGAGCCGTACTGGCACGCCGGCGAGCGCCGGCTGCTCGTGATCCCGACCACCGGGGCCTACGTCGGCTACGCGCGCGGCCTCGGCCACGGCCTCTACCGCCTGGCGACCGCCCGCGCATTGCGAACGCTGCGCCTCCCCGGCATCCTTTCGCGCCTCGGAGCGTTCGAGCGCTTGCACCTCTCGCCCGAGGGCTACCTGGGCGAGCACCAGCGCGCGCTGACGCGTTCGCTGCTCGCGCGCGGCGTGCGGACCTTCACCTTCGCGCTGCACAGCCCCTCGGTCGTGCCGGGTCACACGCCCTACGTGCGCGACGAGCGGCAGCGCCTCGAGTTCCTCGACGCCTGCCGGCGCTTCTTCGAATTCTTCCTGCGCGAACTCGGCGGCGTCACGCTGACGCCGCGCGCCTTCCGCGCCTCGCTCGACACCTCTCCCCGGACCTCCCCGACGTGAAGATCCTCGGCCTCTCCCCCCTCGACAAGGACTCGACCGCCTCGCTGGTCGAAGACGGCCGCGTGCTCTTCGCCGCGGGCGAGGAGCGCTTCAACCGCGTCAAGCAGACCAGCGGCTTCCCCGCCAAGGCGATCGAGGCGGCGCTCAACGCCACCGGGACCAACCCCGACCAGATCGACGTGGTCGCCTACCCCTTCCTCGAGGCCGACAAGGAGGCGGAGCTGATCCAGGGCGCCGTCGCCGCCGAGGGCGAGTTCCAGAAGGAGTTCGCGCGGCCCGACCTCGACGCGCTGCTCGACGCGGCCGACCTGCGCGTGCCGTTGCGCGAGGCGGCGGTGCACGGGCTCAAGTCGCCCAACGAGCGCATGTACAAGAACTTCCTCAAGGAGGTCTTCTACTCCGCCGCGGGCCGCCACCCGACGATCTCGGCCGACGTCGCGCTGCGCGAATCGCGCCAGTGGGCCGAGCGCGCGATCGCCGACCACAGGAAATGGCAGGAGGAGCTCGAGGTCGGCCTGACCAGGCTCGGCCTGCGCGACAAGCTCAAGCGCGGCGAGCACCACCTCTCGCACGCCGCCAACGCCTACCTCGCCAGCGGCTTCGAACGCGCGCTGGTCGTGACGCTCGACGGCTACGGCTCGGGGCTGGCCGGTTCGATCTCGCTCGGCCAGGGCGGCAAGCTGCAGCGCCTGCACAACATCCGCTTCCCCCACTCGCTGGGCAGCTTCTATGAGATGGTGACCAGCTCGCTGGGCTTCAGCCCCGATCGCCACGCCGGCAAGATCGTCGGGCTGGCGGCCTACGGCGACCCGAGCGTGCTCGCGCCGGTGCTGCTCTCGCGCATCGAGCAGCGGCCGGGCGACTACCGGCTGCTCGACAATCTCAACGTGTACTTCTCGCGCTACCTGTCGACGCGCTACCCGAAGATCGACCTGGCGGCGGCCTGGCAGCACGTCCTCGAGGTCGTGGCGGTCAACCTGGTCCAGCACTGGCTGGCGACCACCGGCTGCACGCACCTCGTGCTCTCCGGCGGCGTCACGGCCAACGTCAAGATGAACCAGCGCCTGCACGCCATCCCGGGCGTCGAGGGCAGCTTCGTCTACCCGAACATGGGCGACGGCGGCTGCGGCACGGGCCTGGCGCTGCTCTGGTCGTGGAAGGGCGGCGTGCGCCCGTCGATCCAGGACGTGTACTGGGGCCCGAGCTTCTCCCCGGCCGAGATCAAGGCCGCGCTCGACGAGGCCGGCCTGAAGTACGAGCAGCCGCGCAACCTGGCAGCCGAGATCGCGCGCCGCATCCACGCCGGCGAGGTGATCGGGCGCTTCGACGGGCGCATGGAGTACGGCCCGCGCGCGCTGGGCGCCCGCTCGATCCTCTACCACGCCAAGGAGCCGGGCGTGAACCAGTGGCTCAACCAGCGCCTGGGCCGCACGGAGTTCATGCCCTTCGCGCCCGTGACCCTGTGGGAGGCGCGCGAGGAGAACTACGTCGGCATCCGCGGCGCCGAGCACGCGGCCGAGTTCATGACCATGACCTTCGACTGCACCGCGTCGATGAAGCAGAGCTGCCCCGCCGCCGTGCACGTCGACGGCACGGCGCGGCCGCAGCTGGTGCGGCGCGAGATCAACCCGGGCTACTACGCGGTGCTCGAGGAGTACAAGAAGCTCTCGGGCCTCTCGAGCCTGATCAACACCAGCTTCAACATGCACGAGGAGCCGATCGTCTGCTCGCCCAAGGACGCGCTGCGCGCCTTCCTGCTCGGCCGCATCGACGGCCTGGCGATCGGCCCGTATTTCGTGCCCAACCCCGAGCGCGCCGAGCTGTCGAAACGCGAGAAGCACGGCCAGCGCCAGCCGGTCGGCGCGGCGCACTGAGCCCGCAGCCGCGGGTCGCGTCGTTTTTCCTGCGTCCTTCCGGGCCGCCGGCCGTCCAGCAGGCCGGCGCCCGCTGGGGGCTGCCCGCTCGACCCTGAAAGGAAACGACGACATGAAAGCCCTCTGTGCTCCCCTGATCCTCTTGTGTGCCGCCTGCGGCACGGTCCCGACCGCCCAGCCGACGCGCGCCGAGGCCGCGGCCGACTGCTGCGACCCCGGTTGCTGCGGCGGCGATCCGGACTGCTGCGCGCCGGCGTGCTGCACCCCGGTCCAGCGCTGAACTCCCGACGTCGCTGGATCCGCGCCGCAGGGCTAGGCTGGACCCCGGGATGAACGCACCGGAGCTCGAATTCCGCACGCGCCTCGCGAGTTGGATCGCGCGGCGCGTGCGTTCGCGCGTCGACGCCGAGGACGTGCTGCAGACCGTGCTCTTGCGCCTGCACGAGGCGGACGCGGGCGCGGCACCGGCGTCGACGCCGGCCTGGTTGCGCAGCGTCGCGCGCCGCGCGATCGTCGACCTGCACCGCGCGCGCGCCCGCGCGCCGGCCGGGCTGGCGCAGGAGCTCGAGCCCGCGGCGCCCGAGCCGGAGGAGCGCTCCGAACTCGCCGGCTGCCTGGCGCCGCTGCTGGCCGGCCTCGACCCCGACGAGCGCGAGCTGCTCGAGCGCGTCGACGTGCTCGGCGCCTCGCAGCGCGAGCTGGCGCGCGAGCTGGGGCTCTCCGAGTCGGGCCTGAAATCGCGCGTGCAGCGCGCCCGCGGCCGGCTGCGCCAGGCGCTGCTGGCGAGCTGCGTCGTCGAGCGCGACACGCAGGGACGTCCGAGCGGCGCCGCGAGCTGTCGCGGCGCCTGCGCGCCGAGCGCCTCCGACTGCGCGGACACGGGCTGCGGCCCGAGCAGCGCCTGAGCTGCCGCGCCGGCGGCGTCGCGGGCGCTCGCGCGGCCCGCCGGCCCGGCGCCGCACGCCGCGCCGGACTAGACTCGCGGCTGGAGGTACGCATGCGCTCGCTCTTCCAGTACGTCGACGGCCTGCTGCGCGGCCGTTTCACCCGCCCCGAGGACCTGGCCGCCGGCCGCATCGAGATCCCGATCTCGCGGCTGGTCGCGATCGGCCTCGTGCTCGGCCTCTCCTACGGCGTGTTCATGGGCTTGTACGGCGCGCTGCGGCCGGAGCAGGCTTCCTGGATGCAGGTGCTCGCCTCGGCGCTCAAGGTGCCGCTGCTCTTCCTGCTGACGCTGGTGGTCGCCTTCCCGTCGCTGTACGTGCTCTCGGCGCTGGCCGACTCGAAGCTCTCGGCCGCCGACACGCTGCGCCTCCTGCTGATCGCGATCGGCGTCGACCTGGCGCTGCTCGCCAGCCTCGGGCCGGTGACGGCCTTCTTCACGCTCAGCACGGAGAGCTACGCCTTCATGGTCGTGCTCAACGTGCTGTTCTTCGCCGCGGCGGGCTTCGTCGGCCTCGGGTTCCTGCGCCGCGCGCTGGGCCACGTGTTCCGGCGCGAGGAAGCGCCGCTCGCGCCGCCGCAGCCCGATCCGTGGGGCGCGCCGGCGCCCGCCGCTGATGTCGCGGCGACCGCGCCCGAGGCCGTGCGCCTGCCCGCGCCGCCGATCTTCCAGCCTCGCCGTCCCGTGCTGCGCGAGCGCGCGCGCTCGATCTTCGTGCTGTGGACCCTGATCTACGCCGTGGTCGGCGCGCAGATGGGTTGGATCCTGCGGCCCTTCGTCGGCACGCCGGTGCGCGAGTTCAGCTGGTTCCGCGAGCGCGAGTCGAACTTCTTCGAGGCTTTCTTCCGCGCCCTGGCCAGCCTGTTCACGTGAAGCTGGCGCTCGACCTCCGCCACCTGCTGCACGGCACGGGCGAGTTCGGCCCGCGCGCCGCGGGCCTGCCCTGGCGGCGCCTGGTGGCGCTGCTGCTCCTGTTCGCCGCGCTGCACGGCGCCTGCGTCGGGGCGTTCGGGCTGCGCGGCCTGCAGATCCTGTACTCGGCGCTCAAGCTGCCGCTGCTCTTGGGCCTCTCGACCGCGATCTGCCTGCCGAACTTCTACGCCGTCAACGCCGTGCTCGGCTTGCGCGACGACTTCGGTGCGGCGCTGCGCGGCGTGCTCGCGACGCAGGCGACGGTCGCGGTCGTGCTCGCCAGCCTCTCGCCGCTGGTGGCCCTGATCTACGTGTCCTCGGACAGCTACCCCTTGGCGATCGTCGGCAACGGCGTGCTGTTCGCCGTCGCGGCCCTCGGCGGCCAGGTGACGCTCGCGCGCCACTACGAGGTGCTGATCGCGCGCAACGCGCGCCACCTGTGGGCGCGCCGCACCTGGCTGGTGCTCTACGTCTTCGTCGCCATCCAGCTGGCCTGGATGCTGCGGCCCTTCGTCGGCGCGCCCGAGATGGCGACCAGCTTTTTCCGCAGCGGTCCGTGGAGCAACGCCTACGTGGTCGTGCTGCGCGCGCTGAGCGCGCTGTTCGCCTGAGCACGCTGCTCGCCTGGGCGCGCCTCAGTGCGCCTCGCGCCCGGCGCGGTACTCGACCAGCCGACGCGCGACCTGCTCGGCCGCGCCGGTGCGGCCCGCGGCGCGGTAGAGCTCGAGCGCACGCTCGGTGGCCGCCACCGCCCCGGCGAAGTCGCCGACGCCGGCGCGCGCCGCGCCGAGGACGTCCTGCAGGCGCGCGTCGCCGGCCGGGCTGCGCGCCAGGGCGCGCTCGGCCAGCTCGAGCGCGGCGCGCGCGTCGCGCAGCGTCGGGTCCTCGGCCATCGCCAGCAGCCAGGCCAGGCTCTTGAGCGACTCGCTGTCGAACGGCGCCCCGACCAGGCCGCGGCGGTAGGCGGCGATCGCCTCGCGCTCGCGGCCGAGCAGGAAGTACGTCAGGCCCAGGGCGCGGCAGGTCTCCAGGTCGCCGGGTGCGAGCTGTTCGGCGCGCTCGAGGTGGGGCAGCGCCTCGGCCGGCCGGCCGAGCATGCCCAGCGTCAAGCCGAACTTGAGCCGCGCGATGAAGTGGTCGGGGTCGAGGGCCAACGCGCGCTCGAACTCGCGCGCGGCCTCGGCCTGGCGCTGCGAGCGCAGCTGGAGCACACCGCGGTTGGCGCGCAGGTCCGCCGTCTCGCGTCCGCTCTGCAGCGCGGCCTCGAAGAGCGCCAGCGCCTCGTCGAGACGGCCCTGCTGCCCGTAGACGCCGCCCAGGTTGTTGTGCAACTCGGGGAAGCGTGGCTCGAGGCGCAGCGCGGCCTCGTAGTGCTCGGCGGCGCGCGGCAGGTCGCGTGCGATGTAGTAGGCGTTGCCGAGGTTGAAGCGGATGAAGACGTCCTCCCGGACGCAGCGGCGCGCGTGCTCGAAGAGCGTCACGCCGTCCTTCCAGTGCGCCGTCTGCGCGCGCGTGGCGACCAGGCAGGCCGCCAAGGCGACGGTCGCCACGGCAGCCAGCACGCCCCGCGACGTCGAGCTGGTCGCGCAAGCCCGCGCCGCGCCGGCCAGCGCCAGCGAGAGCCCGAGCGCGGGCCAGTAGGTGTAGCGGTCGGCGTGCGCCTGCAGTCCGACCTGCACCAGGCCGAGCATCGGCACCAGCGCGCCCAGGTACCAGGCCCAGCCGACCGCCAACTCGGGCAGGCTGCGACGCGCGCGCCAGGCCAGTGCGCTCAGGGCCGCGAGCACGGTCAGCGCCATCAGCAGCGGCCCGACGTCGACGCTGCGGGTGTGCGGGTAGAAGACCGACAGCTCGGCGGGCCACAGCGTCTGGCGCAGGTAGACCACCAGGCTGACGAAAGCGTTGGAGACCTGCGCCGCGGGAGCGAGCTCGCTGGCCAGCGAGACCGAGCCTCCGGCCTCCTGCGCGGCGTAGGTCACGACGCACGAGCCGAGCGCCAGGACGAACAGGCCCGCCGTGCGCGGAAGCGTGGCGCGCAGCGCCGCAGCGAGCGACCGCGCCGTCCCGAGCGGCCAGAACTCGAGCAGCACGAGCAGCAGCGGCAGCGTCACCAGCGTCGGTTTCGACAGCAGCGAAGCCGCGTAGGCCGCGTGCGTCGCCAGCGCAGCCGCCAGCCCGCCGCTGCGCCGCCAGCTGGTCCAGGCGTGCAGCGTCGCGAGGCCGAAGGCGACGCTGAGCACGTCCTTGCGCTCGGCGATCCAGACCACCGACTCCACGCGCAGCGGGTGCCAGGCGAACAGGGCCGCCGCGGCGAAGGCGACGGCCAGGCCGATTCCCCAGCGCCGCAGCAGCGCGAAGCCCAGCACGGCGCTGACCGCGTGCAGCGCCAGCGAGACCAGGTGCTGCGGCCCCGGCCGGTCGCCGAACAGGCTCGCGTCGAGCTGGTGCGAGAGCCAGGTCAGGGGATGCCAGTTCGACTCGCAGTTCGTCGTGAAGGCCCACGCCAGCCCCTCCCACGACAACCCCTGGCGCACGTGCGGGTTCAGGAACACGTAGCGGCCGTCGTCGAGGCCGACCCAGCCGTGGTCGTGGCTGCCGCCGAAGGCCAGCGCGACGCCGAGCACCAGGACGAGCGCCGCGCCGATCGACTTCGCGCGCTGCGTCTCCATCGCGACAGGCTAACCGGCTCCCTACCGCAGGCGCGAGTCAGTCGCGCAGCTTGAAGTGGTGCGCGCCGCGCAGCAGCCGCCGCGCCTCGCTCTGGAAGCGGCCGGTGCGCAGGAAGGTGACGAGGTGGTCGATGAAGTCGAGCGGGAACAGGAGCCCGTAGGCGCAGACCAGCAGCACCTTGAGGTCGAGGACCAATCCGGCCAGCGGGAACGGCGCGACCCACAGGTCGGCCAGCGCCGCCGCCAGGAACACGAGCACCGCCAGGTCGAAGTTGGTCGCCGCGGCGCGCAGGAACGACAACAGCCCGCTGGGCGCGAAGGGCACGTGATCGTCGGGCAAGGCCCCGTCCTGCGCGAGCGCCTCGGGGCCCGCGCCGTCCATCACCTGCTCGACGAAGTGCCGACGCTCGTGCTCGCCGCGCAGCAGGATGTAGCGCGAGGCCAGCATGAACGGCAGGTCGGTCAGGAACTTCTGGAACAGCACGGCCAGGAGCCCAGCCAGCGCGAAGGCGAACACCCACGGCTCGCCCGTGGTGCGCACGGCCAGGATCCCGAGCGCCACGAAGAAGGCCGACTTGACCCACAGGTGGAACAGGAAGTCGTACAGGCCGAACACCAGCTTCTCGCGCCGGTGGTAGCGCGCGACCTCGCCGTCGACGCAGTCGAGCAGGTAGTAGAAGAACACGCAGCCGAAGCCGAGCACCGACCACAGCCCGCCGAACGCCGCCAGCACGCTCCCGCCGACGCCGAAGACGAGCATGCCGACCGTCGCCAGCGTCGGCGACAAGCCGAGCGCGACGAACAGGCGCGTCAGGTGGATCGAGAGCCGGTCGCCGACCAACAGGCCGGCGACGTCGTTGTACTTGCGCACGGGGGCCTGGACCCGCTGGCGCAGTTCGGCGATCGATTCCATTCGGACGAGGAGAGAGTGGGGAGTGCCGGCGGACTCAGGCCGCGGCCCCGCCGGGCGGTGGGCGGCCCGGCGCGACCGCGAACAGGCGCCTGATCTTGTCCCTTTCCTCGGCTTTCAGAAAGCCGCCGATCCACAGGATTCCCGGCAGGGCCGCCACCAACCCGGCGCGCAGCACCAGGGCGCCGGTCGAGGAGCCGTCCGCCAGGCGCTCTCCGGCCAGGAACAGGCCGCTCCCGAGCGCGATCGGAATCAGTACGCGCGCCACGTCGTAGCGCGCCCCCGCCAGGCGGCCGACGACCACCCAGGTGGCCGCCGCCAGGAGCGCGAAGGTCGCCAGGGTGGCCCAGGCCGCACCCGGGTAGCCGAGGCGCGGCACGAGCAGCGCGTTGAGCCCGAGGTTGGCGACCGCGGCTCCGGCGACGAGCAGGGAGACCACGCCGGTGCGCTCGCGCACGTAGAGCTCGGTGCTGGCGAGCTGGAACAACGCCCAGAAGACGTAGCCCGCGACGACGATCGGCATCGCGCGGTGGGCCTCGAAGAAGCTCGCGTCGGCCATCAGCCGCGTCAGCTCGGCGCTGAACAGCGCCAGGGCCAGCGAGAAGGTGCACAGCACGACGTTGAACGCGACCAGGACGACGCGCACCAGCCGCTCGCGCTCCGCGGCGTCGCGCAGGCCGAAGACCAGCGGGAACCAGATCAGGCCGAAGGCGTCGAAGATCAGCGTGTTGCCGATCGCGCCGAGCTTGTAGCACAGCGCGTACAGGCCGACCTCCTCCGGGCCGAGCAGGTCGAGCACGAAGAAGCGGTCGCCCTGGTGCAGCACGAACATGCACAGGCCCGAGAGCACCAGCGGCATCGAGTAGCGCACCAGCCGGCGCGCCATCGCGCCCGAGAAGGCCAGGCCCGCGCGCGCCAGCAGCACGGCGCCGACCGTGACGGCGACGACCAGCTCGCCGATCAGGACCGAATAGAGGACGCCGGTGTAGGCGAGACCGAGACCGACCAGGAACCAGACCTTGAGGCCGATCTCGAGCACGAGCTTGACGCTGGTGACCACGCCGTAGACCAGCGAGCGCTCGAGGATCTGCAGCCAGCGCAGGCCGACCTGCGAGGCGGTCTGCGCCACCAGGATGCCGGCGGTCAGCACCAAGGCGGGGGCGTACTCGCGCGAGCCGAAGAACAGCGCCGCGCCGGGCTCGGCGAAGACGACGGCGAGCAGCAGCGCGCCGACGGTGGTCGCGAGCAGGATCAGGAAGCAGGTGGAGACGAGCTGCAGGCGCTCGCGCTCGGTCTCGTAGTCCTTGTAGAAGCGCGTCATGCCGTGCAGCAGGTTGATGCCGAGCACCTGCGCGGCGACGGCGACGGTGACCGCGGCCATCTCGACCACGCCGAAGTTGCCGCGCGTGCCGATGTAGGCCGTGACCAGCGGCAGGAGCAGGAAGCCGAGCAGCTTGTGCACGGCGGGCACGGCCGCGTAGACGGCGGAGTGCCGGGTCAGGCGCTTGAGGGCGTCGCCGATCATCGCAGGGTCAGACCGGATCGGTCGGGTGCGCGACCTGCTTGAGCTGCTGCGCCGTCTCGCGGCCGAGGTAGCGCTCGACGCCGGCGTGCACGAGGTAGAGCAGCGGGGTGATGCCGACGGCGATCAGGAACTTGTAGACGTAGTTGGTCGACGAGACGAGGAAGGCGGAGCCCAGGGTCCAGGCGGGCTGGCCGGCGACGGCCGGGAGGATGACGAAGGCCAGGTAGATGACGATGAAGGTGTCGATCAGCTGGCTGACGACGGTGCTGCCCTGCGAGCGCAACCAGAGCAGCCGGCCGCCGGTCCGCCGGCGCAGGGCGGTGAAGACGTAGGCGTCGGTGAACTGGGCGATCAGGAAGGCGACCAGGCTGCCGGCGACGATGAAGGGGGTCTGGCCCAGGGCCAGGGAGTAGGCGCGGTGCATCTCGGCGCTGGAGACGGCGGGGTCGAAGCTGACGGTCGGGGTCTGGATCGCGGTCCAGACGACGGACTGGAGCACGACGTTGACGCCGATGCCGAGCAGGGTGAAGACGCGCACGACGCGGCGGCCGAAGTATTCGTTGAGGATGTCGGTGAGGATGAAGGTCAGCGGGAAGGCGAGGATGCCGGTGGTGGCGACGAAGTGCGCGTCGTCGGAGAGACCGAGCCCCGCGGGCGTGAGGCCGAAGAAGGTGAAGCTCCAGAGCTTGGCGCCGAGCAGCTCGGCCGTGACGAAGAAGCCGATGAACAGCGCGAGCAGCGCCAGCAGCAGCAGCTCGCGCTTGCGCGCGGGGACGGAAGCGTCGACCGACATGGCGCTCAGGATGCCGACGCGTACGGTGCCAGGCACTTTTTTTCGCGCTGCGCGATCACGCAACCCATCGAGACCCTCTCCGTCTGCTCCCCGTTGCTCTGCAGCTCCCTTCTGCCAAATAAGACCCCGCGCCCGGGCTGGGCGGTCCTCCGCCCAGCCCGGGTGCGGGGTACGCGCTGCGAAGCACGCGCCGAATGCCGTTGCTGCTCTTCTCCCTT